>Ga0255758_10000004_pt1 | contig 282975 bp, 263 predicted proteins | sample 011ome_24_FD_179958 | JGI IMG/M metagenome (GOLD analysis project Ga0255758, IMG submission 179958) | Coastal salt marsh microbial communities from the Groves Creek Marsh, Skidaway Island, Georgia - 011513CT metaG (version 2) | ecosystem: Environmental > Aquatic > Marine > Intertidal zone >... | reverse complement strand
CCTCACGGTTCATATCGCCCGCCATGGCGGTCGACGGGGCGTTGTCCGTCAGCTGCTCCATCTGCCGCTGCTGCGCGACACTGGTCTGCCAAAGGCCGGCGGTCCGGCTCAGACGTTCTGCGATATCTGCCGGTACTGCCGCATTGGCCGCGGGGAGGGTGCCCAGAAGCAGCGCGAAACATGCGACGCCGAGGAGGCTGGTAATCTTACTAATCGATGGCTTCATCAGCCCGGCATATCCCTCGGCAGCTTTTTTGTTCGGACGAACTGAGGTTCCAAAACGGCACCGTAGCACAAATATGGAAGTTCGCCCAAAGCCGGGATTCGCAGGAGCTTTACCGGCTGCCGCGCCAATCCCTGACGCAAGCGTCGCGACGACGACAAACGCGGATGAATTCGTTCAGAAAGCCTTAACCTGCCGGGGGGATAATCCGGCCGTTGATACGCTATCGGTCGATCACACAGGTGGAACCGCGCAATGACGCATTTTCTTTCTACTGACGAGAATCCGGAAGGCTACAAGCTCGAAGATATCCTGTCGATCATCCGACAGGACATCATTACGCGGGCCGGAAAAATTTCGGGGGACAAACGCCCCGAGGCGCAGCAGGTTCTGGCCAACAACATGCATATCCTGGTGAAAATTACCGAATGCATAGAGCTTGCCGAGAATTCCACCCAGATCCTCGACCGCTCCTTCGGCCAGAGAGGGGATGCGCCGCGCATCGGCGCCGTCTGAACCAAGCCGTCTGAACCAAGCCGTCTGAACGCAATCAGCGGTCGTCCTGCTCGTTTTCCTCTTCGATCCGGTGGCCGTTCAGTATCGGAATCTGGGTCATGCTGAAGGCGAAGGTCAGCGCCATGATCCCGAATACCTTGAACGTCACCCAGAAATCGGTGGTCTGCGTACGCCAGACGATCTCGTTGGCGACCGCCATGGCGAGGAAAAACAGGCCGAAATTCCGGGTCAGCTTGCGCCAGCCGGAATCGTCCATCGGCCAGGCGCTTCCCATCACGGGCTTGAGCAGCGATTTTCCGAATAATAATCCGACCAGCAGAACCCCGCCGATCAGCGTCTGAACGATCGTCGGTTTCAGCTTTATGAACGTGTCGTCGTTCAGCCAGAGCGTGAGTCCGCCGAATATCCCGACGACGGCGGCTGTCACCAGCGGCATCATCGGCACGCGTTTATTGACGGCAAGCGAAACTGCCAACGCAATCGCGGTCGCTCCCATCAGCGCCGCGGTGGCGATGAGAAGATCCCAGATCAGGTAGGCGGCGAAGAAGACCGCTATCGGACCATAATCCGAGAACGGCTTTACCCAGGCTTTTTCGGAACGAGTGGATTCTGTTGTCATAACCGACTTCTTACCATGACTGACGGCAATCGGCATACCTGTTGGCGTTTAACCAAAAGTTAAGGCTAATCGGTAACCATGATTCCCACGCCGCAATTGCTTGTTTACTGACGCGGCGGGGGGAACGGACATGCGATTCTATGTTTTGATCGCCGTCATCTTTTTCATGGCGGCCGGTGCGTCGGAAGCTGACAGCGCCGACAGGACCCAGTCGGTAAGGGATATCTATACCCTCGGATCAGGTGATCGCGTCAAGGTGACGGTCTATGGCGAGACCGATCTTTCCGGCGTTTTCGAGGTCAGCGGCGCGGGCACGCTCGCCTACCCGCTGATCGGCGATGTCGAGGCGGGCGGCAAGACAATCAGCGAACTCGAAAAGAAAATCGTCGCCAAGCTCGCGAACGGCTATCTCCGCAAGCCGCGCGTTTCCATCGAAGTGACCAATTACCGCCCGTTTTATATTCTCGGAGAGGTAAAACGCCCCGGCAGCTATGCCTATGTCGAAGGCATGAAGATCGTCAACGCGGTCGCGATGAGCGGGGGATTTACCTATCGCGCCCGGAAACAGAATTTTCTCGTGCGTCGCGCCGGTGCGCCCAAAGACAGCGAGACAGAGGCGAAGCCGGATGATCTTCTGTATCCCGGTGACGTGATCCGGGTTCCCGAACGGTTCTTCTGATACCGGGTGACACCGGAAAATCTACAGATGTCGACCGCGCCCCCGGCTTCCATATGGACCCGGGGAATTGTCGCGCTCGTGGCGATGGCAATGCTGGCGATCGGCGCTGTGCGGTTGCCCGCGGATCTGGCCGACTTGCCGGGAAACCTGATTGCGAAAAAACTGACGGCCGCTGAACCGGCATCGCCGCGCTGGCTTTCCCGTGTGTTGAAGTCGCGCAATGAGAGCGTCCGGCGCCATTCAACGGCCGACCGCTGGTTTACCATCGGCCGCGCGCACTTCCTGGCGGGTGACGCGGAGAAGTCGGCCGAGGCGTTCGCAAATGGGCTGCGTCATGCGCCGGCAGGCGGGATCGCCTGGGCGGCATATGCGAGATCGCTGGAAGCAATGGGCGACGGTCCGGGCGCTGAACGTGCGCGGCGATACTCCCTCAAGCGGGCGCCGTATGATCCAAGGGCGGTCAGGCTGCGCCGCCCGTGATTTGTTCGCGGGACTATCGGGACCCGCGCGGTTCAAAACAGTCGCCGATTCGGCTCCGGCTCTCCTATCATTATCGGGCGCGGACATTAATCGGAGTATTCATTCCCGCTATCCAAATAAAGATTTCTGTGAATTTTTTGTGAATTTCCGTAATATTGAAGAGTTAAAGAAAAAAAGGTGATAGGGTCCTGATTGTGAGTAAAACCAGTGGTGAATAGCCGTTAGATGTTGTTCCTTTCCATACCGCAAGACAGGACATGTGGCGGTACCGCAAGTCCGCCCGGCGATGCACTCGCAAATCGCCGTAACATTGCCGGCCTGAAATCAACACTGTATTCGCGCCTTCCCTCGGGAAGGCGTTTGTCGTTCGGGCCCCCGGGGTCCGGCATCCTGCGTCACTTCAACCTGAAGGAACTTTTATGGGAAAGAGATCCGCCCGCGCTTCGCGCGGCGCCGCGTATGACAGCAATGTATGCACATTTTCGGGGAGCAGCTGGGACCCGCTCGAAGGAAACGGTGGAGAGGGAAAACGTTACGTAAGGAATATACAGCCGAAGAGTCCGAACCAGGCGCGGCTGATGACCGCGCTGCAGGAATACCAGATGGTGCTGGCGCTGGGGCCGGCGGGGACAGGCAAGACCTATCTCGCGGTCGCCGCGGCGGTGGAAGCGCTGGAGGCGAACCAGGTGGAACGGATCGTGCTGTCCCGTCCCGCGGTCGAAGCGGGCGAGAGCATCGGGTTCCTGCCCGGCGATGCGACCGATAAAGTCGCTCCCTACATGCAGCCGCTTTACGATGCGCTACTCGACAGGCTCGGCGGCAAACGTCTCAGGGCGTTGATGTCGAACGGCGGAATAGAGATCGCGCCCGTCGCCTTCATGCGGGGGCGGACACTCAGCCGCTCCTTTGTGGTGATCGATGAGGCCCAGAACTGCACCTATGCCCAGCTCAAAATGCTGCTGACGCGTCTGGGCTGGAACGCGACGATGGTCATCACCGGCGATCCCGACCAGACGGACCTTTTGCCGGGTATGTCCGGTCTTGCCGATATCGCCGACAAGCTGGATCCGCTGGAGAATATTTCGGTGGTCCGGCTGCAACAGACAGATATCGTGCGGCATCCGCTGGTCGGCGAGATGCTGACGGTGCTGTAACAGGAACGCGTTTCTGAATTGCGAACGGGCCGGGCGTCGGTTATGCCCGGCCCATGAATACGAACTCAGAAGATATCCGCGACGTCGCACCCGGGCCGGTGGTGGAGCGTTTTCTTGACGATTACCGCGAAGGCGATATTCAGCAGGCCGGACCGATATCGGTCACGGCAGACGAAATCATTCAATTCGCGAAACGTTACGATCCGCTGCCCATGCATCTCAGCGCGGAGGGTGGGCAGGATACCGTTCACGAAAGCCTTATCTCCTCCGGTGTTCTGACGATTGCGCTCAAACAGCGCCTGATTATGAGCATCGAGCGGAATACCGCGATCATCGGCGCGGTGCGCATCGACAACCAGCAGTTTCTCAAACCGGTGCGCCCCGGCGACGAGCTGTCGATGCATCAGGTCTGCACCGGCACACGGCGGTCCAGGTCCCGGCCCGACCGCGGGCTTTTGACCTGGGCCTTCACGCTGACCAATCAGAAGGGCGAGACCGTCTTTTCGTCGGACGATACGGTCATGGTCAGGTGCAGACCGGCAGATTGACGCGACTCGCCCGATCTCGGAATTTGTCTCCCATGGGAATACGCCGCCTGCTGTTTATTATCGTCGTGGGAATTGTGGTCGCCGTTATCGCGCGGGCGCAGGCCGCCGGGATCGTTCCCTTTATCGGGCTGTAAGGATTTCGGATGGCGGACTTTCTGTTCAACGGACCGGAGACCGCAGAGAAAACAATCGTGCTTGCCCATGGGGCAGGGGCCGGCATGGAGTCCGAGTTCATGGACGTCATCGCGGTAGGCCTTGCGGATCATGGCCTGCGGGTGGCGCGGTTCGAATTTCCCTACATGATCAAACGCCGCGACGACGGCAAACGCCGCCCGCCGGACCGGGCCCCCGTGCTCCTGCAAAGCTATCTGGATGTCGCGGCCGAACTGGGCCCGGAAAACCTGATTATCGGCGGCAAGTCGATGGGCGGGCGCATCGCGTCGATGATCGCCGATGAAGCCGGCGTGGCCGGACTGGTCTGCCTCGGCTATCCGTTTCACCCGCCGGGCAAACCGGACAAGCTGCGGACGGAACATCTTGCAGGGCTGAAAACCCCGGCGCTGATCCTGCAGGGCGAGCGCGATCCGTTTGGAAAGCGTGAAGAAGTGGCAGGATACACGTTGTCCAAATCGATCAGTGTGGCCTTTCTGCCGGACGGCGATCACGACCTGAAGCCGCGCAAGGCGTCGGGCCGGACACGCGCGGAAAACCGGGCGGAAGCGGTGGATCGGATCGCCGATTTCGTCAGCCGGCTTTGATGCTTTACAGCGCATTCCGGCACCGATACGCTTAGAAACCTAATCAAAAAAACAGGCAGGAAAATCGAATGCCCAACAGGGTTGAGGGCCGGGTGTGTATTGTCACCGGCGCGGCGCAGGGACTTGGCGCGACATATGCGAAAGCACTGGCGGCAGAGGGGGCGAAGGTCGTCGTCTCCGATATCGACGATGCCTCGGCGGTGGCGGCTGAAATCAACGCGTCCGGCGCGCAGGCGCTGGCCCTTCAGAACGACGTTTCAGACTGGGACTCCTGCCAGGACATGGTCGCCAGGACGGTCGCGAAATTCGGTCGCGTCGATGTGCTCATCAACAATGCGGCGATATTCGGAAACCTGGAACGCGCATCCATTGACGAAATCTCCCCGGAGCTGTTCGAGCGGGTGATGAAGGTCAATGTCACCGGTACCTTCCTGTGCACCAAGGCGGCAATCCCTGTCATGCGCGAACAGGGCTACGGCAAGATCGTCAATATCTCCACCAGCCGTATCTTCGCCGGCCTGCCGTTCTATGTGCATTACGATGCCTCCAAGGGCGCGGTGTTTGGCATGACGCGTGCGATGGCGAAGGAACTCGGCGATGACGGTATTCGCGTCAACGCCATCGCCCCCGGTTCCACCATGTCGGAGAACGTGAAGGCGCGGACGGACTGGCGCGACGGCGGGCCCGCGGCAAAGCTTGCCGGGCGTTCGCTGAAGCGGCTTCAGGACCCGGAAGACCTGATCGGTGCGTGTGTTTTCTTCGCGTCCGCAGAAAGCGATTTCGTCACCGGACAGACGCTGGTGATTGACGGCGGCGGGGCGATGTGGTGACGCTTGCCGCGCCGATGGCCGGTTGATACAAGAATTCAGGAACAGGGGACGATACGCATGGCGGAGACCGCCGAACATACCGAAGCGCATGTGCTTCTCGCCGGGGACTCGCTCCGGTCGGAACCGGATGGCGCCGTCCGGCTGGTCGGCGGCCGCTGCGGCGCATGCGGGACGACGTTTTTTCCGTCCGCGCATGTCTGCCCGGAATGCATGTCCGAGGATGTCGCGCCGACGGATCTCGCACGCGACGGCACGCTGTATTCATGGTCGGTTGTTCATGTTGCCCCGCCCGGTTGGAACGTTCCCTACATCGCGGGATATGTGGACCTTGCCGACAATGTCCGGGTTTTCTCCCATATCACGGGCGTCGATCCGTCGGCGCTCGAGATGGATATGCCGGTATCGCTGACCAGCGCGGTACTGGGAGACGATAACGGCGTCCCGGTCGAGAGTTACGCTTTCACCCCGGTCAGGGGCTGAGGAGGATACGATGAGAGAAGTATCTGTTATCGGCGTCGGCATAACCCCTTTTGCGAAATACCGGGACAAGTCGCTGGCGGAAATCGGCTGGCCGGCGGTCAAGGCGGCAATCGAGGACGCCGGCATCGAGAAGCAGGACATCGAGGCGGCCTATTGCGGCTCCGCGCTTGGCGGGATGATGTCCGGCCAGCGCGTCTTGAAGCAGCTCGGGATTACGGGCCTGCCGATCACCAATATCGAGAACGCCTGCTCGTCGTCGTCTTCCGCGTTCCGTCAGGCCTATATCGCGGTCGCGGCCGGGGTCTATGACGTCGTGCTGGTGATGGGCGTCGAGAAACTGACCAAGTTCGGCGGCGGCACGCTGCCGCTCGAAAAAGAGGATTTCGAGGTCACGCATGGCCTGGTCATGCCCGCGCTCTACGGCATGCGCGCCCGGCGCTACATGCACGATTACGGGCTGACGCAAGAACAGCTAGCAGGCGTGGCGGTTAAGGCGCACAAGCATGGCGCGCTGAACCCCGAGGCGCAGTTCCGCAACGAGGTGACGCTGGACGAGGTCATGAACGCGCGCCAGATCGCGGAGCCGTTCACGCTGCTGCATTGCTGCCCGTCGGGCGACGGCGCATCGGCGGTGATCATCGCGTCGGCGGAAAAGGCGCGGCAATACACGACGAAACCGGTTCGCGTGGCCTGTTCCGAGGTCAATTCGGGCAAGTACATGACCGGGTTCCGGGACATGACGACGCCGGAAATCACCGTGCGCGGCGCGAAACAGGCCTATGAGGAATCCGGCATCGGCCCCGACGACATAGATGTCGCCGAAGTCCACGATGCGTTCACCATCGCCGAGCTGCTCTATTACGAAGCGCTTGGGTTCTGCGACAAGGGCGATGCGGCCAAGCTGCTGGAAGACGGGGAAACCTCGCTCGGCGGGCGTATTCCCGTCAACGCGTCCGGCGGCCTGCTGTCGAAGGGGCATCCCATCGGCGCGACCGGCACGGCGCAGATCGCCGAAATAGTGCGCCAGCTTCGCGGCCAGTGCGGCGACCGTCAGGTCGACGGCGCGAAGGTCGGCCTCACACATTGTACCGGTGGGGGCATTTCAGGCTTCGACCATGGTGCGTGCTCCATCCACATTTTCTCGGTGTAGAAGAAATATGAAACCACCTCCGTTTACCTATCACGACCCAAGAAGCATCGAAGATGCCGTGGCGCTGCTGGCCGAGAAGGACAACGCCAAGCTGCTCGCCGGCGGACAGTCGCTCATGCCGATGCTCAACATGCGTTTTGTGCTGCCGGACGACGTTATCGATCTGAACCTGATCGACGGGCTTGCCGGCATTACCGAGGACGGCGATGCGCTGGTCTTCGGCGGGATGACGCGCCAGCGCGATATCGAATATTCCGATCTCGTTGCCCGCAGATGCCCGCTGATGAAAGAGGCAATCCTCAATGTCGGCCATCGCCAGACGCGGAACCGCGGCACCTATGGCGGATCGATGTCGCATCTCGATCCGAGCGCCGAACTGCCGAGTGTCTCGATGGCGCAGGACGCGATCGTCACGGTGCAGAAAAAGGGCGGCACGCGCGATATCGCGATGGCGGATTTCCCCATGGGGTACATGACGCCGTCCTTCGATCTGGACGAAATGGTGACCGGCATCCGCGTGCCGCTCTGGCCGGAAGGGCATGGCTATTCCTTCGTTGAATTCGCCCGGCGCCACGGCGATTTCGCGATTACGTCGGCGGCGGTGCTGCTGGATGTCGAACCGGGCGGGCGGATCAAGCGCGCCAGTATCACGGTCGGCGGCGTCGGCCCGGCGCCGCTGCGGGTGACCGCGGTCGAAGAGGGCCTGACCGGCGAGACCGGTTCGGTCGAACTGTTTACCGAGATCGCGGAGAAATGCCGCGAGATCGATGCGATGGAAGATGTCTATGCGCCGGCCTGGTACCGCCAGCACCTTGCATCTGTTCTTACACGGCGCGCGCTGGGCAAGGCTTTCTCCCGTGCGGCCAACGGCACGGAGATGACCCTCAGATGAGCGACCGCAGAACGATATCCGTCACCATCAATGGTGAAACCTATGAACGCGAGGTCGAGACGCGGCTGACGCTCGCCGATTTTATCCGCCACGAAGTCCTGCTGACCGGCACCCATGTGGGCTGCGAACACGGCGTCTGCGGCGCGTGCACGATCCTGCTGGACGGGCGGACGGCACGGTCCTGCCTGATGCTGGCGGTGCAGGCGAACGGCCACGAGATCACGACCGTCGAGGGCATCGCGCCGAACGATACCGAGTTGCACCCGCTGCAGCAGGCGTTCCAGGACAATCACGGACTGCAATGCGGTTTCTGCACGCCGGGCATGCTGACGACCCTGATCGAGTTTCTCGGTGACAACCCCGATCCGACGGAACAGGAGGTCCGCGAAGCGATCAGCGGCAATATCTGCCGGTGCACGGGCTATCAGGGAATCGTCGCCGCCGCGCTGGATGCGGCAAAACGACTGCAGGGCCAGGAAACAGCCGGAGCCTGATCCCATGGGCGCGAAAATGTTCGGCGCGCGGGTCCCCCGGCTGGAAGATCCCCGCCTGCTGACCGGGCGCGGCAGCTATACCGACGATTTTCACCTGCCGGGGATGCTGGAGGCGGCGTTCGTCCGGTCCCCGCACAGCCATGCGAAAATCCGGAGCATCGACACCGCCGTGGCGAAAGCCCGGCCCGGCGTGGTGGCGATCTACACGGCCGCCGACCTGCCGGAATACCTGCGCGACATGACGGTCCCGTTCCAGGTGCCGAACCCGGCGATATCGCAACCATTCCAGCAGAGACTGCTCGAAGACCGCGAAGTCTGTTTTGCCGGCGAGCCGATCGCCCTTGTGGTCGCGGATACCCGCTACAATGCCGAAGACGCGGCGACGCTGGTGGAGATCGATTACGATATCCTGCCGGGGGCGTCCGACTGCAAATCCGCGCTCGAGAGCGATGCGCCGCTGTGTCATTCGGAATCGCCCAATAACGAAGGGGCGAAATACACCGTCGGTTACGGCGATGTCGCCGCCGCATTCGCAAGCGCGCATGTGACCCATCGCGAGGAATACTGGGTTCACCGGGGCGGCGGGTTTGCCATCGAGAACCGGGGCGTGGTCGCCGAATACGACGAATTGCAGGACATGCTGACGATCTGGTCGGCGACGCAGTCGCCGTTCCTGGTGAAGCAGAACGTCGTCGACATGCTGGGCTGGGAATCCGACAAGGTGCGCGTGATCGCCCCCGATGTCGGCGGCGGGTTCGGTCCCAAGACGGTCTATTACGTCGAGGAAGCGTTGATCCCGGTTATCGCGAAAGATCTGGGCCGTCCCGTCAAATGGATCGAGGACCGGCGCGAAAACTTCCTCGCGACCAACATGGAACGCGACCAGTACTGGGATATGGAGATCGCCGTCGATGCCGACGGCAAGCTGCTCGGCGTGCGCGGGCGCATGATCCACGATGGCGGCGCTTACATGCCGTGGGGAATCATATCGCCCTATATTTCCGCCACCACGCTGCCCGGGCCGTATATTCTGCCGACGTATGAGTTGGAAACGCGCGTCGCGCTGACCAACAAGGTCGCGGTGACGCCGGTGCGCGGGGCGGGGCGGCCCCAGGCCGTGTTCGCCATGGAACGCCTGATGGACCGGGCGGCCGACAAGCTCGGCATCGACCGGGTCGAAATCCGCCGCCGCAACCTGATCCCGACCGAGCAGATGCCCTATGCACTCGGGCTTATCTTCCGGGACGGCAAGCCGATGACATACGATTCCGGCGACTACCCGAAATGCCAGGCGGAAGCGCTGCGCATCGCCGATTACGACGGTTTCCGGGTGCGCCAGGAAGCGGCCCGTGCCGAAGGGCGTCATATCGGTATCGGCATCGCCAATTACGTGGAAGGCACCGGGCTCGGGCCCTTCGAAGGTGCTACCGTGCGCATCCAGCCGTCCGGGCGGATCTGTATCTATACCGGCGGCGGCGATTCAGGGCAGGGCCACTGGACGACGCTTGCCCAGGTCTGCGCCGACAAGTTCGGCGTCGGCGTCGCCGATATCGACGTCCAGAAGGGCGATACCGGCAAGATCGCCTCCGGCGTCGGCACGTTTGCCAGCCGGATCGCCGTGAACGCCGGCTCGTCGGTGCATCTGGCGGCGACCGAGGTGCGGGAAAAGGCGCTGAAAGTCGCGGCCCATATGCTGGAAGCCGCCGAGGAAGACCTCGATATCGAGGACGGCCGCGTGGTCGTCAAAGGCTCGGACCTGTCCGTCGGCCTCGCGGAAATCGCCCGCGCCGTGCAGGGCATGCCGGGCTTTTCCCTGCCGGGCGGGGTCGAACCGGGACTGGAAGCGACCCATTATTTCTCGCCGTCGCAGTCCTGCTATTGCAACGGCACCGCGGTGGTCGAACTGGAAGTGGATCCCGCAACCGGCTGGGTGGAAATCCTGAAATATTCCATGGCCCACGATTCCGGCACCCTGATCAATCCCTTTGTGGTCGATGGCCAGGTGCAGGGCGCGGTGGCCCAGGGCGTCGGCAACGCGCTGCTCGAATGGATGATCTATGACGACAACGCGAACCCGGTTTCGGCGAATTTCGCGGAATACCTGCTGCCGACGGCGCCGGAAACGCCGAACGTGGGCGTCGTCCACGTTGAATCGCCAAGCCCCATCAATCCCCTCGGCGTGAAAGGGGCGGGCGAGGGCGGCACGATCCCGGCCCCCGCCGCGATCATGGCGGCGATCGAGGATGCGCTGTCGCCCTGGAACGTGGAAATATCGGGCGCGCCGATTACCCCGTCCATGATCGTCGAGAAGGTGCGGGCGGGCGCCTAGGACGGGCCTAGCCGACCTGTATGTCGAAATGGAGAACGTCTTCGCGAAGGCCGAGTTTCGTATATAACGCGATTGCCGGTTCATCACCCAGGTCTGCCTGGACAAAGAGGACATAGGCCCCGCGCGCCGAAGCGATATGTCGCAACCGATCTATCAGGGCCGTTGCTATTCCCCTGCGCCGGTACGGAGCCGCGACCGCTAGGTCGTAAATGTAGATTTCGCTTCGCTCTTGTTCGAATTTTTTCAGCTCGTAAGCGGCAAGCCCGCCGACGATCTGATTGTCTGCACGGGCAACCAGCGCGATGAACTCATCCGAGCCCAGACGCTCTTTCAGGTAACTCTCGGACGGTGGGGCGTGCCTATACGATTCCGGATCGTCAAATGCCTCTGAAAATACCGAGAGCAGGGCTTTCATCGGCTGCATGTCGTTCGGCGACAGTCGATCTACGGTGAGCTCTTCAGACGTTGGCATCTTCAGAAGGCAGCGTCCGTTGCCGGAAAGCGCTTACGAATAATAGGGCGTCGCGCCGGCGGAATGGTCGGTGATGTCGACGACCTCGACGATGGACGGCACCAGTTTCTTGATCTCGACCTCGACGCCCTGGCGCAGGGTGGCGGACGAGGCCGAGCAGCCCTGGCAGCCGCCTTCGAGACGGACGAAGGCCGTGTCCTTCTTCACGTCGATCAGCGAGATATGCCCGCCATGGGAGGCGACCTGCGGATTGATCTGCGAATCGAGCAATTCGAGGATCGCCTTGGCTTCGGGCGTGTTCAGGCCGGGGCGGTCTTCGAGGTCGATGGCGTCGCGGACGTCCTCGACCTCGGGCACATAGTGTTTCAGCATGTTCTGGATCGGCTGCATCAGCCCGTAGGCCGCGCCTTCGAAGCGCAGATAGGCAATCCCATCCTTGAACGCCCGGAAGGTTACGTCGCCGCCGCCATCCTTCGCGGCGGGGCGGATGCGGGTGTCGACGATTTCCTGGATTTCCTTCGCGGGGCCGGTCAGTTCCTCGGCGGCGGCGTCGTCCGCGTCGGCAGCGGGCGCTGCCGGGGTGGCACTTTCATCAACGATGTCCGCGCCCGACATGTAATGATCCATGATGGCGGCCAAAACCCGGGGGCGGAGGATGTGCCACTCGGCATCGGCGGTTTTCGTCACCTTGATGTCATCGGCGCCGAGCGAAATGCGGGAAACCGACCCCAGATCGAAAATACGCTGCGCCAGCGGGGAGCGCGCCGCATCGGCCGCGGTGAGATCCGCGCCGGGGGCGTAAACGTCGCGTCCGGGCATGAAGCGGAGGATTTCCGGGCTGGCGGTTTCTTCGGTCTGGATGAACATGTTTCGGTCCCGTTCTGGTGTTTGGTAGCGAGTCGCTAATATAGGTCGTTTTCTGACAAAGCAAAGCGCTAAGACGGCGTCGGGACAGCCCTGTTTTCAGGCCATCGGGGCGGTATAGGTCGCAGCGACGTCGATGAGCAGCACCCGGGACGGGGTTTCGGACGCGGCGACCCGGATAAAGCCTTCGTCGCGGATTTCCGCCCCGCCACGCTGCGGAATACCGGAATCGTTGACGGCCAGCGGACCGTCCACCGCGAGCACATAGGCCAGCCTGCCGGGGGCGAGGTCCCGCAGAATCGACTCGCCGCGCTGCAGGCTGGCGCCCATGACCGCGACGTCCTGGTGGATGCGGATCAGCCCGTCGATATGCGCGGCGCCTGAAGCATAGACGGTGAAGTCCCCGGGGGGCGCCGGAGGCGGGGCGACGAGATCGGTGTAATCAGGCGTCAGGCCGGCTTTTTCGGCATGAAACCACATCTGATAGACCCGGGTCGGATCGTCGCCCGGGTTGGATTCCGAATGCATCACGCCGCTGCCGGTCGTCATCGCCTGCACGTCGCCCATCCGGAGGACGCCCCTGGCGCCGGTCGTGTCCTCATGCGCGATCATGCCTTCGCAGACAAAGGTGACGATCTCGAAATCCCGATGCCCGTGCATGGGAAAGCCGGTCTGCGCGGCGATCTGGGTATCGGCAAGCACCCGCATGGGGCCGAGTCCGAAGACAGGCGTGTTTGCGTTCTCGGGCGAGCCGCGAAAGTGATCGCGGATACGAAGCCCGGGGGCATCGACGCCGCGCAGCTTTCCAAAGGGGGCGATTCTGATCATGGCGTGCGCAAAATGCGCTAAAACGGGGCCGCAGGAAATCAAAAAACACGGGGGGCGGCGTGAAAGAATTCACCAGCGGGATCAGGGTCGAATGGGCCCATTGCGACTATGCGGGGATCGTTTTCTATCCCAATTTCTATACATGGTTCGATCAGGGAACCGAGCGGCTTTTCCGCGCCAACGGCCTGTCCTACACGGATCTCGCAGAAAAATACGGCATCGACGGAATCCCGCTACTGGAAACCGGCACGACCTATCGCAATGCCTGCAAGCTCGGCGCCGAGCTGACGATCACGAGCCGGATCGATGCATGGGAGGGCAAGACGTTCCTGGTCAAGCACCGGATCGTCCATGCGGATGGCCGCGAGGCGCTGGAAGGTTTCGAACGGCGGATTTTCGTCGTCAAGGATCCGGCACTGGAGCGCGGCATCCGGGCGATTGCGCCGCCGGACGACATACGCGCGCGGTTCGGCGATTTGAATTAAAGGCGGGTGCAGGGATGACGGCTAATCAGGAACGTCTCGACCGGCGGCGTCATTACACCGGGCCCGAATTCCTGAAAGAAGGCTTTCGTCCGCTCTTCATGGCGGCGGGTATATGGGCGGCCCTTGCGGCACCGGTATGGGTTGCCGTGTGGTCGGGCCTGATTTCCTATGACGGGATATTCCCGGCGCAGGTCTGGCACATTCATGAAATGATGTTCGGCTTTGTCGCGGCGGCCGTTGGCGGCTTTATCCTGACGGCAGTCCCTAACTGGACAGGCCGGCTTCCCGTGCGGGGGATGCCGCTTGCCGGCCTCGCGCTGCTGTGGCTCGCCGGACGGGTGGCGGTCTGGTTTTCGGCCTCGATCGGACCGATTGCGGCGGCCGCAATCGATCTGCTTTACCTGACGGCGCTGGTGCTGTGTGTCGCGCGCGAGATTATTGCCGGGCGAAACTGGAAGAACGCGCCCGTCCTTGGGGCGCTTGCCCTGTTGGTAAGCGCGAACGGGTTGTTCCATCTGGACGCCGCAGACATCGCGGAGACGGGCGGGATCGCGGTCCGACTGTCAATTGCCGTCATGGCGTTTCTCGTCGCAATGATTGGCGGGCGGGTTGTCCCGAGCTTTACCCGGAACTGGTTTGCAAAGAATGACGGGCCCGAAATCGCCTCTCCGATGGCAGGCTTTGACCTGGCCGTATTGTTCGCAACCGTCATTGCCCTCGTCTTTTGGGTCGCATGGGGCGAAGGTTCGGGCGTCGGCACCGCGCTTGCGGTTGCCGGCCTGCTCAACCTGGCGCGCCTTGCACGCTGGCGCGGCTGGAAGACCACGGCCGAAGGTCTCGTGACCATCCTTCACGTCGGCTATTTGTGGCTGTCGGCAGGGCTCACGCTCCTCGGTGTGTCGATGTTGCACAATGCGATGACAACCGCGGCCGCGCTTCACATGCTGACGCTCGGCGCAATGGGAACGATGACCCTTGCTGTCATGACCAGGGCGATCCTGGGGCATACCGGGCGCGATCTGCATGCCGGTCCGCGCACGATGGCGATCTATGTTTTCGTGACCGTCGCAATGATCTTGCGGGTTGCCTACGGATTTGCGCCCGCCACCGGCCTGATCTGGGCATCGGCCGGTTTCTGGACGACGGCCTTTGCGCTTTTCGTCTCGATCTATGCGCCGATGACGTGGCGGAAACGCCCCGCCAAAGATACAGCTTAGGGGAGAAGGCTCAGAGCAGGTCCCGCTTCCAGACGGGCGGCCAGTCGCGTTCGATCTCGATGACGGAGCCGTCGCTGCCTTTCAGTTCCATCTTCAGCCAGGCGCCGGTCTCTGACTCGTACCAGAGGGTGCGCTCGGCATCGCCGGTCATGGTATAGCGCTTCGCATTGACGGTACGGCCGTCGATCGGCAGGGCCTCGGTTGCGGCCTCGACGGATTTGACGGTCATCAGAACGCCGTCGGAAGAATCGATCAATTGCGTCTGGTTTATGGTGGCGGGGGGCCAGTAGGTTGACGGATAGAGGCCGAGAGGGGCGGTCAGGGTTCCCTTCGGGTGAACGATCGACAGGGCGTCGTCGCTGCGGCTGACGCGGACCTGCGATATCGTCCCGTTATCGTCGATGTCGGCTTCATAGGCGATCAGCCGTCCGTTCTCGTATGTCTCGACCATGCGCTTGTCATAGCGGTAGAGCACGATCGCCATCAGTTTGATCTTGAGGCTGTAATCGGATGTCGCCACCAGGCGGTCGCCGTCCCGCAGAAAATCTATCTTGAGCGTGCCGATCGGATCGCCGTTCCGCTTGATCACGTATTCTGCCTTGCCGGATTCGGCCGGAAGCGGCGCGGCGGCGCGAAGGGGGCTGCCGAATGCGAGCACCGCCGACAGCGCGAAAAACCAGCAGGTCTTCCGGATGCTCCCGCTCAGAACGGCGCGCCTATGCGGGCGATTTGAACTGCTTCGCAAGTTTCAGGCCCTGCCCCTGATAGTGTGAACCGATATCCGTGCCGTAAATTTTCTCGGGCCGTGCGATCAAGCGTTCATATCGCAGGCGGCCGATTACCTGTTCGTGTTCGAGCAGGAACGGAACGTCGTGCGAGCGGACTTCGAGCACGCCGCGGGACCCGACCGAGCGATCGTCCGGGTGCCAGCCGAAGCCGGGATCGAAAAAACCCGCGTAGTGGACGCGGAATTCGCCCACCAGGGTGTCGTAGGCCACCATCTCGGCCGCGTAGTCCGGCGGCACGGTGACGGCTTCCCGTGTGGCGAGAATATAGAAATCGTCCGGGTTCAGGATGATGCCGCCATGCCGGGCGGAAACGGGTTCCCAGAAATCGGCCGGGTCGTAGTTGTCGGGCCGGTCGATATCGACGATGCTCGAGTGGTGACGGGCCCGCCAGCCAACGATACCGCCCGGCGCATCGGGACCGAGGTCGAGACGCAGGCTGAGGCTCCGGTGCTCCAGCACCTCGGTGCGGTCGAAATGTGTATCGATCAGACCGACCTCGTCGTGGAGCTGCAGCAGGGCTTCAGGCGACACTTCGGCGCGGCCGCGGCGCAGGCGCAGCTGGGTCAGGCGGGAGCCGGTGCGGACGGCGATGGAGAACGTCTTCGGCGATACTTCGGCGTAAATCGGGCCGGCATAGCCGGGCCGGATCAGGTCGAAGCGGGTGCCCCGGTCGGATATGACACGGGTGAATATATCGAGCCGGCCGGTCGAACTTTTCGGGTTGGCGAAGGCGGAAATGTCGTCGGGCAGGTCGAGCGATTCCTGAAGCGGCACGATATAGACGCAGCCTTTTTCGAGCACAGCACCTTTGGTCAGGTCGATCCTGTGCATCTCGAACGCGCGCACCTTGTCCTCGACGGTGGCGTCGGGCCCGGGCAGGAAGCTTGCCTGGACGCGCCACGCGAAGTCGCCGAGCCGCAGGTCGATGCTGGCCGGCTGGATCAGGTCCCCGGTAATGGGCGATGTCGCGGTGACGGCGCCGCTCTCGACAAGGCCGCGCAGGGTCTGCGACGGAAAGATGCCGGTCGGGGCGGTATCGATGGATTCGACGGCTGCTGTCTGGTTCATCCGCGGAGTTTACGCGAATCCGCCGCGGTTTTGGATGCATTGCATGACGTCGGGTGTGGATAACTTTCGGGGCGCCCATAAACCGCTTGATCCAATTTATTTTAAGCTTAAAATAATTTCCGGAGACGTTTCCAAGCGCCCGGAGGGTAAGATGAAGATAGAGATAGTAGGCGGCGGACCGGCGGGGCTGTATTTCGCACTGCTGATGAAGAAGGCCGATCCTTCTCACCAGATAAAAATCTACGAGCAGAACCGGAACGACGACACGTTCGGGTTCGGCGTGGTGTTTTCCGCGGAAACGCTCGGCCATTTCCGGGATTACGACGCGGTTTCCTACGATCGCATCCGCGAAACTTTCGCCTACTGGGACGATATCGTCACCTATTACAAAGGCGAGAAGGTCGTCACCGGCGGCAATGGATTTTGCGGAATGTCCCGGAAAGACCTCCTTCTGCTGCTGCAGCAGTGCTGCATCGAAGCCGGCGTGGAGATGGAATTCGAACGCGAGATCACGTCGCTCGACCAGCTCGATCCGGACGCGGACCTGATTCTCGGCGCGAACGGCATCAATTCGTGGATCCGCGACCAGAACGCAGATCATTTCAAGCCCACCTTCGACTGGCGGCCCAACAAATTCGTCTGGCTCGGCTCGACCATGCCGCTGCCGGCCTTCACGTTCGATTTTCGGGAGAACGATGCGGGTATCTGGAACCTGCACGCCTATCAGTATAACAGCGAGATGAGCACGTGGATCGTCGAGACCACCGACGAGGCCTGGCGCAAGGCGGGGATGGAAAACGCGACGGAGGAAGAAACCGTCGCCTATGTAAAGGCGCTGTACAAAGACCTTCTCGGCGACTACCCGGTGATCACAAACCGCTCCATCTGGCGCAATTTCCCGATGATCCGCTGCGAGACCTGGATCAAGGACAACCTGGTGATCCTGGGCGACTGCGCGCATACGGCCCATTTTTCCATCGGCTCGGGCACGAAGCTCGCGATGGAGGATGCGATCGCGCTGTTCGAAAGCTGCCAGATCGAATCCGATCCGCTCGCCGCGCTCCGGCTCTATGACACGAACCGGCGCGACGACGTTGAACGCATCCAGCATGCGGCGGATGTGTCGCTGTCCTGGTTCGAACATGTGGACCGTTACTGGAACATGGATCCGACGCAGTTCACGTTCAGCCTGATGTCGCGCTCCAAGGCGATCACCTATGACAACCTGCGTCTGCGCGACAGGGAGTTCGTCAAGGCCGTGGACCGCACGTTCTCGGCAGACGCCGCGGAGCGCTATGACGCGCCGCATCTGAAAGAAACGCCGGTGCCGCCCATGTTCGCGCCGATGCAGATGCGGGACATGCGGCTGTCGAACCGCGTCGTGGTGTCGCCGATGTGCCAGTACTGCGCGACGGACGGCAACCCGGATGACTGGCATTTCACCCATTACACCAGCCGGGCAATGGGCGGGGCGGGGCTCGTCTTTACCGAGATGACCTGTATTTCCCCCGACGCGCGCATCACGCCCGGCTGCGCCGGCATCTGGACCGACGAACAGGAGGCCCAGTGGAAACGGATCGTCGATTTCGCGCATGAACGGACGGCGGCGAAGATGGCGATCCAGATCGGTCATGCCGGGCGAAAGGGGGCGACGAAACTGGCCTGGGAGGGCATAGACCAGCCGCTGGACGAGGGCGCCTGGGAGATCATCGCGGCATCGCCATTGCCGTACCTCAAGAATTCGCAGGTGCCGCGCGAAATGAACCGGGACGACATGGACCGGGTGAAAGCGGATTTCGTCGCAGCGTTCGAGCGCGCGGCGCGGGCCGGGTTCGACCTCGCGGAACTGCATTGCGCGCACGGCTATATTCTCGCGACCTTCCTCTCGCCGGTGACCAACAAACGGACGGACGAATACGGCGGGTCGGTCGAAAACCGGCTGCGCTTCCCGCTGGAGGTGTTCGATGCGTGCCGCGCGGCGTGGCCTGAAAACCGGCCGATGTCGGTGCGTATCTCGGCCAGCGACTGGATCGAAGGCGGCACCAGCCCCGAAGACGCGGTCGCCTATGCCCGGGCGTTCAAGGCCCATGGCTGCGATCTGATCAACGTCTCGACGGGTCAGACCGACCCCGCGGAAAAGCCGGTCTACGGGCGTATGTTCCAGACGCCGTTTTCGGAACAGATTCGCCTGGAAGCCGATATTCCGACGATCGTGGCCGGTAATATTTTCGACTGGGATCAGGTGAACACCATTGTGGGCGCGGGCCGGTCGGACCTGGTCGCCCTGGCGCGGACACATCTGTACAATCCCTACTTTACCCAGCAGGCGGCGGCTTATTACGGCGTGCAGGATGTTGTCTGGCCCGATCAGTACATGTCGGCGAAATTTGCCGCGTTCCGCCAGTACGAGAAGGAGCGCGCCCAGATCGAGGAGTTGCGCGAGCAGGTCAAGCCGAACTCCGGCGAAGAACGCGCGGGCGCCTCCCTGCTGAACAAGTCGTCGGACTGGGAAAGCAAGGGCGCGGCGGTCGGCGCTGCGGCGGGGTCCCGCACTGCGGCGGAATAAGAGGCACGATTGATGACGATCAAACTATACGAACTTCTCGGCGACGAAGACCGCCGCTACAGCCAGTTTTCGTGGCGCGCGAAGATGGCGCTGAAACACAAGGGGCTCGACTTCGAGGAAATTCCCCTTCTGCTGACGGACAAGGAATCCATCGCCTTCGCGAATTCGACCAGCGTTCCCGTGATGGTCGACGGCGAGTGGATCGAGACGGATTCCTGGGATATCGCGACCTACCTTGAAGAGGCATATCCGGATGCGCCGACACTGTTCGGTGGACCGATCGGGACGGGCGTGACGCGGGTGATCAATTCGTGGTGCGACCGGGCCGTGAATGTCGCCCTGGGTCCCCTGATCGCCCGGGATGTGCTGGATGCCGCGCATCCGGACGACCGGGAATACTTCCGTGAATCGATGGAAAAGCTCTACAAGAAGACCCTGGAAGAAGTGCAGGAAGGCCGCGAAGACCGGGTGAAGGTGCTTTACCGGACGCTCGATCCGATCCGCACGACGTTTCGTAAAGGTCAGGATTTCATCGGCGGCGATGCGCCGGGCTATGCCGACTATGTGGTCTTTTCGCAGTTTCAGTGGGCACGGATCACGAGCCCCTTCAAGCTGCTGGACGCCGATGACCCGGTCTATGCGTGGCGCGAGCGGATGCTCGATCTGTATGACGGGTTCGCCCGGAACACGGTCGCCTATGACGTGGCGTCCTGAGGCCGACCTAGACCGAAAAAACGACTGAAGAGAATACCAGGCCCTGATGCTCCGGGGGCATGTCGCGGGTCATGGCGTCGTCGCCAAGGACGTTCTGGTATTGCCCGGGAAGAAGCCGCTGCTTTTTGTCGGCCTTCTTTTTCTGGCGCGCGATCAGATCGCCGCGCCGGTAGGTCGGCGGCAGGACCGGGACGAGATTGGCCGCGGCGTCCGTGTATCCATTCTTTCTGACCGGACCGGCGGCGGTCTGCCCGGGTGCCGGCTGCGGCAGGCCGAGCTTTCCCAATGGCGGCGGAACGACCGCATTCTGCAGGCCCGGCCCGATTTCGGCGGTCAGGTCCAGCGCGATCCGCGTCAGCGCCGGCATGTCCGACGTGGATGGCGCTTCCATCCCGTGGACAATCGTCGCGTTGCGCAACGCCCGGGGGTCGAGATGCTGCAGCGTTTCTTCCAGGGCGCGGGCAATTGCCCCGGCCGACGACGCAGATGTCGGGAGGGGTTTTTTCGGTTCCGGAACGTGGGGTGCCCTGACCGGCGGCATGTCGTCAATTTCCGGCGGCACGAAAGGGGTGCCGGCCGGCAGGTCCAGAACCTTGCCGGGATGCAGTCCCGACGGAATATCGAGAACCGGAAGGGTGGCGGCTTCAATTTCCGGCAGGGGCGGGATGGCGGAGATCGGCGACGCTGCAGACGTCACGGCATAGGACGTGATGCGATTGCCGACCTGCACCGTCACGGCGCCATTGGCCGTATCGATGGCGACGGCGATCCTGCCGGCCGCCAGCAGGATGGGACGGCTGCCCGCACCTGTATTCGCGGCATCTTCAAGCGGAACGGGTTTCAACCGGGCCACAGCGGCCATGATTTCGGTCGCCGGAATGGCGGCGGCCGGGGATGAAATTTCGGCCGTCAGATTGATCGTCGTCGCGACCGCGCGGGACAGCAGGGCCGAGATTTTTCGGGCGCTGTCCCCGACGATTGCCGGCGGCGTCCCGTTTTCCTGCAGGGCCGCTGTCAGCGGCGGAACAAGCGCGTCGACAAAAGCCGTCGGCGCGATGAAGACGGCGGCGGGAGAGGTGCTTGCGATGGTTTTCGCTGACGGTCCGGCGGCGATATCGTCCGCATAGGCGTTCGCAGTGGCATGGACCGCGTCAAGCGCCCGCAGCACAGGCGCCGCTTTTTCAGCGCTGGAGTCGGTGACGTCAAGCAGGTGGGATGCCGGGGAGGCGGTATTCGCCGCCGGTGCGGTGGGCGTTACGCTGATTTGGGGGGGTGTGACGCGGATATCGCCGCTTTCATGGTCGATGACCACGGTAATGCCGTTGGCGACGATGTTGAGCAGGGCGTGGTTGGACTCCGGTGCACCGGACTGAAGCCGGTCGAGCAGCGCATGGACGATCTCCGCGGCGTTCCGGCTGTCGCCGGCGAGTGCGGCGGCGAGTTGTGCCGCGGCGCTGTCGGCGGCTTTCAGGGCCAGCGTTTCCGGTACGCCGAGGTCGATCAGGGCGGCGGCCACGCGGCTGCGCAGCAGGTCGAGCAGGGCGGTCACGGTTTCCCGTGCCGAGCGGGCGAGTTTTTCCTGCGCCGGATTGATGGCGGGCGTGTTGTTGTCGGCTTTGTGCCGGGCGGTATCCTGCTCCGTGCGCGCTGTTGCCTCGTCGTGGCCGGAGGACGTTTCCGGCGCGGCGATGGCCGTTGCCTGCGCATATTTCGTCAGGGCCGCACTACCTGTGCTGACCGAGGGCAACATAACGGACCTCCTGTCCTCTGCCTCTCAAATGCCGGCTACGTGCCGGCGAAAATCGTATCGTCTATCTGCAGCCGCCTGGCTGCAGGTCGTTCCGGTCGTCGGCTAGGCGTAAATCTCGAACGTCTCGTTTTCCGTATGGTGAGCCATATTAATCTCGGGCGCCTTGTCGTCCTTGCCGACATGAACCCGGACAACCAGGTCGAACGTCATCCGCGTGATCGTTTCCTGGCGGTCGTTGGTGTATTCCTCCACCGCCCTGATCCGCATCGATTCGGGCGACGGGGTTTCGGTCAGCGCCGTGTCGAACGGCTTTGCCACCGCTTCGTCTTCCGCGGCATCCGGTTCCGGTTCGTCGGCCTTTTTGTCGTTTACGAGTACCGCGTCGTAGAGCGCCTCATCCGCGGCCGGCAGGGGCGGCGGCAATGTCGCCTCGTCGCCTTCCTCGCCGATAAAGCCGTTATTCACCAGGTATTGCTGCACGCGGTCGAAGATTGACGCAATCGACGGCGGCCCGTCGCTGTCGGTAAAATCGAAGAGGGCGGCGGCCGCGTTGGCCGGCAGGTTGTCGCCCTGGATGACCTTGACCGCGTCGATCTCGAGCTTCGACGTGTCCGCCGTAATCTCGCCGGTCGCGTGGTTGTATTCCAGGCTGAGGGCATTGGCGGTGAATTCCAGCGCATGCGAGACCGATGTCGCGGTCTGTGTGAGGGTTTCCTGATAGGCGACGGCGATCATGCCGAATGAAAAGCCGGTGCCGCTGCGGACCGCCTCGACAAAGGACTTGCCGACATCGCGGATGAGGTCGGCGGCCGCTTCGCCGCGGATGCCGACATGGTTCAGCGCTTCGCGCATTTCGTTGCGAAAGGCATTGAAGAGGTTTGCCGCGATATCCCTGGTCGCGTCGATCAGGCTCCGCTCTTCGCCGATGCTGAGGGTCGATCCCATGCGCTGGCGCGTTTCGCCCGCAGTTTCGGCGTTCTGCGTGACGCTGCGCTGTTCGGACATCTGGCTGAGGGACTGATAGCCGCGGACCGGGCGCTGTTCGGGTATCCGGGGCCCGGTATTGGCGAGGCTATCTATCATCGACATTGCGGTTTCCTGTCGCGGTATCGCGGGAGCATCGTCCGACGCCTTTTCCCGACCTTCACAGTAATTGTCTAAAATACCCTGTTAATGCTGAAGGATTTATTGGCGTATATGGTTACCCGAAATTAACCTTGGCGCTGTGTCAGGTGTCTTTGGCATGAAAAAACCCTCTCCCGTGGGGGGACGGGAGAGGGCTGATTGCAAACGACCGGACATATGATTGGGGGGAATCGTCTGGCCGCCGCTTGAGATTTACCGGCCGCCTGTTTCCAGCCGACCAATGCAAGGACAATAGAACCGATGTTTTAAAAACATTTTAGAATTACTGGTTAACGGCGGGATGCTGCAAAAATATCAAACGTGTTGATATTGCATATCTATTTCATCGAATGTGATTAATAGCGGCGGGATTTTAGGCGGCAACGCAAGATTCTTGTCCGGTATGGGGGGCGGCCTTCCCGATTTCGCGCAGCGATATTCCGGGTGCCTGAAAGACGACGTTTACGCGAGGCGCGCCGGTCTGGACGGGTCTTTATCCGACGCTGTCGGCACCTTTGCCCCGTCCCCCTATGTGGGTCCTCAGCCAGCGGTCGCGTTTTTTTCCTGATCCCGAAGGCGGAAACGCTGCAGCTTCCCGGTCTCGGTCTTCGGCAACGCGGCCACGAATTCTATTTCGCGGGGATATTTGTAGGGGGCGATCTCGTTTTTGACGAAATCCTGCAATGTCTTGGTCATGGCAGCATCGGCGTTAAATCCCTCGCGGAGAACGACAAAGGCTTTGACGATGCTGGTGCGTTTTTCGTCCGGTTTGCCGATAACCGCGCATTCTATGACGGCTTCGTGATCGAGCAGGGCGGCCTCGACCTCCGGGCCGGAGATGTTGTAGCCCGCAGAGATGATCATGTCGTCGGCCCGGGCGACATAGCGGAAGTAGCCTTCCTCGTTCTTCTCGTAGACATCGCCCGGGTAATTCCAGCCGTCCTTCACGTAGACTTTCTGGCGTTCGTCCGCGAGATAGCGGCATCCGGTGGGGCCCTTGACGGCAAGGAAGCCCGGCTGGTTCGGGCCCAGCTCGTTTCCGTCCTCGTCGACCACCCGGGCGCGGTAGCCGGGGATTGCCTTGCCGGTAAATCCGGGGCGCATGTCTTCGCGGCTGGCGGCGACGAATATGTGGATCATCTCGGTCGAGCCCAGCCCGTCGACGATGCGGATTCCGGTCGCCTTGTGAAAGGCTTCCCATGTTGCCTTTGGCAGGGTTTCTCCCGCCGAGACGCATTTCTCGAGGCTGGAAATATCGTACTTGCCGGCGAGTTCGGCGAGCAGACGGTACATCGTCGGCGCCGTATAAAGACTGGTGATCCGGTATTTCTCGATCGCGGCCATCAGGTCTTCGGGGCTGAGGGGGGCGGGGAAGAACCGTGTAGATGCACCGAACCGCATGGGAAAGCAGGTCAGTCCGCCGAGCCCGAACGTGAAGGCAAGCGGCGGCGTGCCGGTGACGATATCGTGCGGCTCCGCCATGCGGAAGGAGCGTGGGAAGCAGTCGCACATGGCGATGACGTCCCGGTGAAAATGCATGGTGGCCTTCGGCGTGCCGGTTGTGCCCGACGTAAAGGCGATCAGGGCGGTATCGTCGGCGGCCGTATCGCAGTTCTCAAATCCGCCTGTCTTGGCGGCAATTGCCGTATCGAGGGAGGCATCGCCGTCGCCTGTGGCCGTGAAATACAGCGTTTCGGTGAGTTCGGGCTTGCGGCTGCAGGTCTCTTCCATCTCCTCCGCGAGCGAGCTATCGCAGAGCGCGTGGCGGATTTCCGCCTTCTCCACGATAAACACCAGCTCGCGGGCACGCAGCAGCTGCATCGTGGTCACACAGATGCCGCCCGCTTTGAGGACCGCGCACCAGCAGGCAACGAGCATGGGATTGTTCGCCGAACGGAGCAGCACCCGGTTTCCCGGCACCAGGCCGTGATCCTCGACAAGCACCTTGGCGATGCGGTCGGCGATATCGCGGAGCTGCGAATAGGTCCAGGTCGTGTCCTCGTAATGGAGGACAGGGCTGTCGCCGTGCCCCGTGTCGCACATGTGATCCAGCAGCTCGACGCCGGCATTCATCCGGTCGGGATAGGTCTGGAGGATAGGCAGGGAGTCGAAATCGAATTCCGGCCACTGGTCCTCGGGCGGCAGGTTGTCCGCTGCGAAGGTGTCGATATGGGCGGTTGGACCGCCCGGCAGGTGCTTGCTCATGCGCGTTACTCCGCCGCTCTCGCGGCTTCTTCCGCCTCGACGGCGGCGATTGCCTGCCCGGCGATGATCAGTTTCTGGATTTCACTTGTGCCTTCGTAAATCCGCAGCGCCCGGATTTCGCGATAAAGCCGCTCGACCGTCGAGCCGACGACGACGCCCATGCCGCCCCAGATCTGGACGGCCTGGTCGATCACTTCCTGGGCGCTTTCGGTCGCGTAAAGCTTCGCCATTGCCGCTTCGCGCGTGACCCGTGTGCCCTGTGTATCCTTGGTCCAGGCAGAACGGTAGACCAGCAGCGCGGCCGCATCGATTTTCAACGCCATATCGGCGATTTTTTCCTGAATAAGCTGATAATCGGCAAGGGGTTTGCCGAAAGACAGCCGGTTCCGTGCCTGCGCGATGGCTTCGTCATGGGCGCGCCGGGCGAAACCGAGCGCCGCCGCGCCGACGGTGGACCGGAAGACGTCCAGCGACGACATGGCGATTTTGAACCCGTCGCCCGGGTTGCCGAGCAGGTGAGAGACCGGCACCCGGCAGTCCTCGAACCGGATCCGCCCCAGCGGGTGCGGCGCAATAACGTCGAACCGTTCCGTGCAGGCGAGGCCCGGGGTGTCTGCATCCACCACCAGCGCAGACAGGCCCTTGGCGCCCGGCGCGTCTTCCGTGCGGCAGAAAACGACATATTGATGGGCGAGGCCGCCGTTGGAGATGAGGGTTTTCTCGCCGTTGAGTATGTAGGCATCCCCGTCGAGCCGGGCATTCGTGGTCATTGCGGCGACGTCCGAGCCGGATTCCGGCTCCGACAGGGCGAAGGCCGCGATGCGTTTGCCGGCGGCGACGTCGGGCAGATACTTGCCGCGGATTTCCTCCGATCCGAAGAGCGAGATCGGACCGGTGCCGAGTCCCTGCATGACGAACGAGAAATCCGCCATGCCGGAATACTGGGCCAATGTTTCGCGCATCAGGCACAGCGCGCGGACATCGAGGGTCTCGGATATGCCGCCCCAGGGGGCGGGCACCGAATAGCGCAGCCATCCGCCATCGGCGAGGCGGCGGACCAGTTCGCGTGCCAGGGCGTCGAGCCCCGCTTCGTCGGATGGCTCTTCTTCCGCGAGAGGCGCGATTTCCCTGTCCGCCCAGCTGCGGAATTCGGCCGCCAGCGTGCGATGGGAATCTTCCAGGAACGGCCAGTTCAGATAGGTTTGTTCGGGCACGGATCAGTTTCCTTCGAACACGGGTTTCTGCTTGGCGACAAAGGCATCGAATGCGCGCTGAAAGTCCCGGGTCTGCATGCAGATCGCCTGCGCTTCCGCTTCGACCGTGATCGCATCCTCGACACTCATGTTCCATTCCATGTGAAGCTGGCGCTTGGTGATGCCATGCGCGAAGGTGGGGCCGTCCGCCAGCCGTTTTGCCTGTTCCTGAGCTTCCGGTAAAACTTTATCGGAATCGCATAACACATTGAAAAAGCCCCAGTTATAGGCTTCTTCGCCAGACATGGAACGGCCCGTGTAAAGAAGTTCCGAGGCCCGGCCCTGGCCGATGATGCGCGGCAGGATCGAGCATGCGCCCATATCGCAGCCCGCAAGGCCGACCCGCGTGAACAAGAAGGCGGTCTTGGACTCCGCTGTGCCGTAGCGCAGGTCGGAGCCCATGGCGAGGATCGCACCGGCACCGGCGCAGATGCCGTCGATTGCGGCAATGATCGGCTGGGGGCAGGTGCGCATCGCTTTCACCACATCGCCGGTCATTTCGGTGAAGCGCAGCAATTCCTTCATGTCCATGTCGAGGAGCGGGCCGATAATCTCGTGAACGTCGCCGCCGGAGCAGAAATTGCCGCCCGCGCCGGTAATCACGACGGTCTTGATCTCGTCGACATGCTGAAGCGTGCGGAACGTGTCGCGGAGCTCGGCGTAGGAATCGAACGTCAGCGGGTTCTTGCGCTCCGGCCGGTTGATCGTGATCGTCGCGACCTTGCCGTCCACGCTCCAGGCGAAATGCTTCGGGTCGATCGATGCTGCGGGGATGACGGTCATTCTGCTGCCTCCAGGCTGTTATTGCGCTCCGCCTGATGGATGGATTCTTTCAGGCGGGCGAGCAGTCCATAAAGTGTGGTCATTTCTTCGGCGGTCAGTCCCGCCATCATGTCGCCGACCCACTGACGGTGGTCTTCGGCGATTTTCGCGAAGGATTTGCTCCCTTCCGGCGTCAGGCTGACCATCTGCACGCGGCGGTCGTCGGGCGACGGCGTCCGGCTGACCATGCCTTCGCCCGCCAGGCGGTCGACCAGCCCGGTCACATTGCCGTTCGACACCATGAGGCGCTTCGACAGTTCGCCCATCGACATGGGCCCGTCATGGCGCTCAAGCTGTGCGAGGATATCGAAACGGGGCAGGGTGGTATCCGCAGTAAGTTTGAGGCGGGTGCGGACTTCGTTGTCGAGCAGGTTGGTGCAGGTCAGGAGCCGCAGCCAGACCCGCAATTCCATGCCGTCTTTCAGCTGTACCCCGGATTCGTAGTCCGACCGGTCTTGCGGGGTTGTCATCGGCACATTCGCTTCCTCCGCCATCACATCACCTCGCCGCCGGCAATCGGCACGGCCTGTCCGGTGATGGATGCCGAGGCGGGCAGGGCGAGCCACGCGACGGTTTCCGCCACTTCCCAGGGGTGGACGAGACGCCCCTGCGGATTGGACGCCGCCAGTTCCGCCGTTGCGTCCTCGACCGTGCGCCCTGTCTTGGCGACGATGTTGTCGATGGTGTCGCGCACGAGGTCGGTTTCGGTATAGCCGGGGCAGACCGCGTTGACGGTGACGCCCTTTTTCGCCGTTTCCAGCGCCAGCGACCGGGTCAGCCCGATCACGGCATGCTTGGCCGCGCAATAGGCGGATACGTATCCGTATCCGATGAGGCCGGCGGTTGATGCGACATTGATGATGCGGCCATAGCCCGCCTCCAGCATGCCGGGCAGGGCGGTCTGGGTGCAGATGAAGGTGCCGGTCAGGTTGACGGAAATCATCGAATCCCAGAGTGCACGTTCCATCTTGTGGAACGGCGCGCTTTTGCCCGAACCCGCGTTGTTGACGAGGATCGTGACCGGACCGTTCGCCGCGACCGCCGAGGCGAAGGCCTTTTCGATCGATGCCGTCTCGGAAACGTCGGCTGTCTCGACATGCACCTTGACGCCATGGCTGCCGGCAAAGTGTCCGGCACGTTCGTCCAGCATTGGCCGGTCGCGGCCGATAAGCGTCAGATCCGCGCCAAGCCGGCCAAGCGTGTCCGCGATCGCGGCGCCGATCCCCCGCGTGGCGCCGGTGACAAGCGCGTGCTGGCCCGCAAGTGGCGTTCCCTGAAGACCGCCATGGTCGACGGTATCGGCGGAGAGGTCTGTTGCGTCGGTCATGATCTGCAAGATTGATTTCGTAATGTTTTAAGCTTAAAACAATTGGGCGACCCCCGCAAGCAGCGCGATCACGAAAGGACACCCGATGCAGGCACTTAATCCCCCCGGATGGAACCGACCCAAAGGGTACTCCAACGGCATCATGGCGGAGGGCCGGTTCGTGTTCGTTGCCGGCATGGTCGGATGGACCGCTGAAGAGAAATTCGAATCCGACGATTTCGTCGACCAGTTCCGCCTCGCGCTGGAAAACACCGTCGCCGTGCTCGCCGAAGGTGGCGCGGGGCCGGAGCATATCTGCCGGATGACGATGTATTTCACGGACAAGCAGGAATACCTGTCGCGTCTGTCAGAGGTCGGGCAGGCCTATCGCGACGTGCTCGGGAAAAATTTCCCGACCATGGCCGCCGTGCAGGTGGTCGCCCTGATGGAAGACCGCGCCAAGGTCGAGATCGAAACGACGGCCGTCGTTCCGGTCTGACCCCGTAGAAAGCGCGCTTAACGCCCCGCGCGGCGGGAGAAGTGCTCCCAGGCGCGGGAGAAACCGGCCTGTTCCTTGTCGGCGCCGCGCCGCGCGTCGATCTCGCCTTCGCTCAGATACTCCACGCCGCCGCCGAGACCGATGGCCGTGGTCTGGATCTGCGCGTTCACCTGCAGGTAGATCGATGTCAGCACGGCATCTTCCAGGCTGTAGCCGGCGACGGTTGCGCCGTGGCCGCGCATCAGCACGACTTTGCCGTCGCCGAGCGTTTTGCACATGTCCCGGCCCTGTTCCATCGTGGTGACCAGCAGGGTGGTGCTGTCGCCGAACTTTGTCTTGATGTCCCAGGTCGGGGGCGGATCGCCGATGCGCGCCGCTACGTGGATGATCGGCTGCAGCTGCACGGTCGAAACCGTGTAGGGCACAACCTGATAGGAGTGGTTGTGCACAACGGACATGACGTCGGGGCGCTGTTCGTAGATCGCGCCGTGGATCGCGCGTTCCGAATAGGGGGTGCGGTCGCCAAGATCGACGGGTGTGCCGTCCAGTTCGAACGTCACGATGTCTTCGGGTTCGATCAGCGACGGCGCGCGCGAATAGGCCAGCAGATAGCGGTCCGGATTGTCCGGGTGACGAATGCTGACATGTCCGTAGGAATCGCAGACATCTTCATGGGCGACGATGCGGTTTGCGGTCACAAGGGCATCGATGGCGGCAGTTAGATCGGACATTTCGGCTTCCCGGAAGTTTGTTGTTCAACAGACCGATTCCTAGCCCGCCGCACGCATTCCAACAAGAGCACAGCGGCTAAAAGGTGTATGGTGGTCGCGCTAGACAGATTGCGTCCGAGGAACCATGTTCCTGTCAGGAATAACGCGAACCTGAATTCAATCGTGGAGGATATCCGATGACAACCGAACGTGCCGTACTTGCCGGAGGCTGCTTCTGGGGCATGCAGGACCTGATCCGCAAACTGCCCGGGGTGATCTCCACCCGCGTCGGCTACACCGGCGGGGACGTGCCCAATGCGACGTACCAGAACCACGGCATGCATGCCGAGGGGATCGAGATCATGTTCGACCCGGCGCAGACCAGCTATCGGGCGCTGCTGGAATTCTTCTTCCAGATCCACGATCCGACGACCCCGAACCGTCAGGGGAACGACCGCGGGCCGAGCTACCGGTCGGCGATCTACTATGTCGATGACGAACAGAAACGCGTTGCCGAGGAAACCATCGCCGATGTGGACAATTCCGGTATCTGGCCGGGCGCCGTGGTCACCGAGCTGGAACCCGTCGGCGATTTCTGGGAGGCCGAACCCGAACACCAGGATTATCTGGAGCGGATTCCCCACGGTTATACCTGCCACTACATCCGCCCGGAATGGAAACTGCCGCGCCGCGAGGCTGCGGAATAGCGGCCGGCGGCAGGGGACGGGGAGCGTGTCCGGGTTCGAGGTCGGAGATACGGTACGCAACGTGGCTGCAAACGTCGTCGGCGTCGTTGTGGAGATAGACGGCGAGACTGTCTATCTCGAACAGGCGAACGGGGTGGAGGTGGATTTCAAGGCATCTTCCCTGGTGCTCGAGGACGCCTTCCAGGCGAAACATGGCACGGAGGTGCGCGACGATGCGGCATCCCATGCGAACGATCCCGTGTATGACGAGGTGGTGCGCAATCTGTATCCCGCGATCCTCGAACTGGGGGAGGCGGTGCACGCTGCCGTGAAGCCGGTCCCGGGGGTGGCGCCCCGGCACTGGGGATCGCTGACCTCGCTTCAGAAGCTCAATGCGGTATCGATTGCGACAGACGTGCCGGTACAGGACTGGGTGGATGCGAGCAAGCCGGGCGCCAAGAAAGCGCTCGGGCCGCTTCAGTTGTCGATCCTCGCCAACCGGTCGGGGAAGCCCAGAAGCTGACACAGGCGTGAGGCATTCGAAGAGCATGAAAAAAGGCGGTTCAGAAAAACTGAACCGCCTTTCTCATTTATCGTTTCGGGAACTCAGGTCCGGATTTTGCGGCGGGCGATACCCAGCCCGACGATGCCCAGGCCAAGAACCAGCAGGGTGCCGGGTTCCGGAACTTCCGTGTTCGTGATCGGCGGCAGGGTGAGGTCGGCCACCGCGATGTAGTAATTATCGGGGCTCGCACCGCCAAAGCCGTATGTGATCGACGTGATGCCGGTATAGGTCGTCGACAGCTCGTCGCCGAACGTGGTCGCCGAGAGCGTACCGCCATTGGTGGTCACGGTGAGGGTGTCGGTCAGTGTCGCGAGGTTGTGGTCGTCGTCGCGGAATTCGGTCACGGTCCAGTTGAACAGTCCGCCGCTGACGAGCGAGATCGTGATTTCCTCGCCGAGGCTCAGATTGTCGTCGTTGCTGGGGTTGCACTGGCCGCTGGCGGTGATCACCGAACATGCGCCGAGGCCGCCGCGCTTGCCGCCGGAATAGGAATCCATATACGCGCTGTTGGTGCCGTTCGACGTGATCTGAAGCCCGTCCATCGGAAAGCCCTGAAGGATATTCAGGGGGTTCTGGTATACGCCGTTCGCGCCGCCGATAGCGCCTTCTTTCAGGGGGCCGAACTGCGCGATCGAGGCGAAGTCGATCGACACCGCCTTCGCAGGCGTGACCGCTGCGCCGGTTACAGCGATGCAGACGGAGAGCGCGAGGGTCGCCAGGCCGGAAAATTTAAAAATACGCATCAAACTATCTTTCTTAGACTTCGATCATGGCCGGGTTGGCCGTTGGCCTGACAGAAGCAAGAATTGTGCCACCTTTGAAAACGGCCGATTTCCATGGGTTTAGAATTGGTTAATAAGCGAGTCTTCAAAAATGTGTAAAAAATACCGACGGTCCAACTTGCAGGATACCGGGCGCGCGAACCGGCTATTAACCGTCTTCGGACCCGGAAGCCCGCTTTGAATTGCGGGACAAATGCGCTATGGCGATCCCCGATAGACGTTCGTTCGAACATGAGGCATTCTTCCCGTCATGAATGAAAATCCCTACATCATCGATAATCCTGCCGGTCACGATTTCCGCCTGAATCGCCAGACCCTGGTCGATCCCGAAATTCTTGTTGCCGAGCGCGAGCGCGTCTTTGACCAGTGCTGGATTTACGCCGGCCATGAATCCGAAGTGCCGAAACCGGGCGATTTCAAGACCCGCAATGTCGGCGGCAGGCCGGTCATCCTGACGCGGGACGGGGATCATAAAATCCGCCTGTTCCTGAATACCTGCCGCCATCGCGGCGCCAAGGTCTGCCGGGAACGTGAGGGCAATACCAAGCGGTTTTACTGTTTCTATCACGGCTGGTCCTACGGCAATGACGGCGCGCTTGTCGCGGTTCCGGGAGACGATGCCTATCCGGATACCTTCGACCGGTCTGAACTGGGGCTCAAAGACGTGCCGCGTTTCGAGAATTACCGCGGGTTCTGGTTTGCGAGCTTCAATCCCGATGTCGAGGACCTGGAGACCTATCTTGCGGGCGCCAAGGAATATATCGACCTGGTGGTCGATCAGTCTGCCGGCGGTCAGATGGAGATCGTCGCCGGCGTCCAGGAATACGATATCGCCGCGAACTGGAAGCTGCTGATCGAGAACTCGTTCGACGATTACCACCTGCATTCGACCCATTCGACATGGCTCGAATACATGAAGGATTCGGGCGTCAGCATTAAGGTGCCGAAAGGTCTTTTGCTGCCCAAGCGCGGGATCGGCCGGGACCTCGGAAACGGGCACGCGGTGATCGACAACGTGAATTTCCGCGGCCGACCGGTCGCGACGTGGATTTCGATTTACGGGGAAGACGCGAAGCCCGCGGTCGAGGCGGCGAAGGCCGAACTGGTCGAACGCCTTGGCGAGGAACGCGCCGAACGGGTCGCCAATACCAACCGGAACCTGTTCGTATTCCCCAACCTGATGATCAATGACGGCTCGTCGGTCACGATCCGCACCTTCTGGCCCAACGCGGCCGACCAGATGGAAGTGACCGCCTGGGCGTTGGGGCCCGTCGGAGAGAGCGCGATCATGCGCAAGGTCCGGCTGGATTCATTCCTGACATTCTACGGCCCCGGCGGTTTTGCGACGCCGGACGACGTCGAAGCGCTCGAACAGGTGCAGGCGGGCCTGACCTCGACGGTCAAGGAAGTGCCGTGGTCGGTGATGACGCGCGGCATTGCCAAGGAGGGCGAGCAGCTCAATTCGGACGAGCTGCACCTCAGAACGTTCTGGCGCCGCTGGAATACAATGATGACCGGCGAGCCTGCCGCGTCCGAGACCGCCCAGGCGGCCGAGTAGGAAGTACCGTGACTGTAAGCCGCGAAGCCGTAGAGGATTTCCTCTATCACGAAGCCGCCCTGCTCGATGCATGGGAACTGGACGCCTGGTTGGACCTGTTAACCGACGATGCCCATTATCTCGTGCCGCCGAACGACACGCCGGACGGTCATCCGGATACGACCCTGTTCATCATCGCCGACGACATCGATCGCATCCGGGGGCGGGTAAAACGGCTCAAAAGCCCGGACGCCCATGCCGAATTTCCGCCGTCGCGCACACGGCGCCTGATCACCAATGTCCGCATCCTGTCGCAGGACGGGTCCGAGGTGAAAGTGGCGGCGAATTTCTCCGTTCACCGGTTCCGCCGTGGCGGCAAGGGGGGCGCATATGTCGGTCACTATCTCTACACGCTCCGGATCGCCGATGACGGATTCAGAATTGCCGAACGCCGCGCCATTCTGGATGCCGAAGAACTCGGCGGCCTGGGCGCGGTAAGCTTTATCCTTTGATATCCGGCGGGGCGGTTCGGCTTTATCATTTCGCCTCAAATTAGATTATGACGAATGAAACCGGTTAAGGACTTGGTAGATGGCGACTTCTGAAGCTTCGGGTGCCGGAGCCCTGGCCGGGTTGCGGGTGCTCGACCTGACGCAGTTTCTGGCGGGGCCTTACGCAACCATGATTTTTGCCGACCTCGGCGCGGAGGTGGTCAAGCTGGAAGCCCCGGTGGGGGACTGGTCCCGTGTCCTGCCGCCCAATTTCGTCGGCGATGACAGTTGCTATTACCTCTCCATCAACCGCAACAAGAAAAGCATCGTTGTCGACATGAAGTCGCCGGACGGGCTGGAAATCGTCAAACGGCTGGCGGATGAAAGCGATATCCTTGTCGAGAATTTCCGCCCCGGCGTGCTCGACCGGCTGGGCCTGACCTATAAAAGCCTGTCCGAACGGAACCCCGGCCTGATCTGGGCGTCGATCAGCGGCTTCGGCCAGACCGGCGCGGACCGCGATCGCCCCGCCTATGACATGATCGTGCAGGCAATCTCCGGCGGCATGAGCATGACCGGCGAGCCCGGCCGGTCTGCCGTCCGCAGCGGCGTTCCCATCGGCGACCTGAGCGCCGGCATGTACGCGGTGATCGGTGCGCTGGCGGCGCTGGAAGAACGCCGCCGGTCCGGGAAGGGACAATACATCGACGTGTCGATGCTGGATTGCCAGGTATCCATGCTCTGCTATCAGGCCGGATATTATCTGCATTCCGGAAATAATCCCGGCCGGCAGGGCTGGGGGCACGATTCCATCCCGACCTATCGCGGGTTCAACTGTGCCAACGGCACGTCGCTGGTGATTACGGCCAATACCGAAAGAATGTGGCAGGGACTGTGCGATGTGCTCGGTATTGCCGACATGAAGGAAGACCCCCGGTTCACACTGAACGAGGACCGCTATGCCAACCGGGGGGAGCTGTGGCCCATACTCGAAGGCGCTTTCATGAAGCACACGGCAGACCATTGGGTGCCGAAGCTTCTGGAGGCGGGCATTCCCGTGGGCGAGATCAACAATCTCGAAAAAGCGCTGTCGAACCCGCAGATACTCGGCCGCGATATGGTGCTCGATCTGGAAGACGCGGACGGCACGAAAATCCGGGTTGCCGGCAACCCGGTAAAGATGTCGCGCACGCCGATGGATGCGCATTCATATCCGCCGAAGCTCGGCGGAGAGACAGCCGAAATCCTGGCCGACGTGCTCGGGGCGGATGGAGACGAAATTGCGCGCCTGATCGAGAGTGGCGCCGTCTATGAATACAAGCCGAAAAAGGCGAAGGGAGACTGACATGGAAGACATACTGCAACTGGATCACGACGGTGCGATTGCGCGGATCACGATCAACCGGGCCGATAAAGGCAACATGCTCACGCTCGATATGCTGGACAATATTTCGGCCCTGATCATCGATGCCGGGCTCGACCCGGATATCAAGGCGATATCGATCAGCAGCACCGGGGACGATTTCTGCCTCGGCCGCGATCCCGCCAGCGCGCCTGAAAACACGCCCAAGAACGGCATAGAGATGCGCGAAGCGCTGACCGCGCCGATCCTCGGCTTCTACGACGCCGTTCGCGGCGCCGACATTCCGGTTGTCGCGACCGTGCAGGGCAGGGCCGCCGGGTTCGGCTGCGCCGCCGCTGCGGTATGCGATATCACGATTGCCGCGGCGGATGCCCGGTTCTCGCTGCCGGAGATGAAACACGATCTGCCGCCGACCGCCGCCATTTCGGCGCATATCGACCGGTCCATGCCCAAATCGGTCGCCTGGATGGTCTATTCCACCGAAGAGATCGACGCGCAGACGGCGCGGGCGGCAGGATTTGTCAGTCACATCGTTCCCGCCGGGGAACTCTATTCGAAGGCCGACGAAATTCTGGCGACGTTGACCAGCCGCAACCGGACGGCGCTCGCGACCTGCAAGACCTATCTCGCCAATGCGCGGCTGATGGAAACGCCGCAGGCATCCGATTACGCGGCAAACATGCTGGCGCTTGTGATGGCGTCCAAGGGGTAGTCGAAAAAGAATATCCGGGCCGCTGGATAGCGGCCCGGCTGTTTGGTGTGCGGGGTCTGGTTTGCCCGGTATATGTCCGGTGTTTGTATTGCCGGCTTCTGAGGACTAGAGGACGCGAACCTCGACCAGGAAGCCGTCGACTTGCGTGCGGAGAGCCTCGGCCTGCTTGGACAGTTCGCTCGCAGCTTCCAGAACCTGAGAGGCGGCTTCTCCGGTCTGCTGAGCTCCGTTTGTGACGCCTGCTATGTTCTGGGAAACATCTGCGGTACCGGCCGCGGCCTGTTCAACGCTCTGCGCGATTTCACGGGTCGCCGCCGACTGTTCTTCGACAGCAGACGCGATCGCCGCTGAAATCTCGCTCAATTCGTTAATGGTGCCGCTGATCCCCTTGATAGCATTGACAGCATGTTCGGTCGCACTCTGGATGGCGCCGATCTGGCTGCTGATTTCGTCCGTTGCCGTTGCGGTCTGATCGGCCAGGGATTTTACCTCGGTTGCAACCACGGCGAATCCCTTGCCGGCCTCGCCGGCGCGGGCGGCTTCGATGGTGGCGTTCAACGCGAGCAGGTTTGTCTGACTGGCGATATCGTTGATCAGCCCGACAACCTCACCGATTTTTTCGGCAGCGGTTGCGAGGCCTTCAACCTCTTCGTTGGTTCTTTGCGCCTCTTCCACAGCGTTTCTCGCGATGTTGGAGCTCTGCTGTACCTGGCGGCCGACTTCTTCGACCGATTGGGCAAGCTGTTCGGCGGCAGCCGCGACCGTCTGGACGTTGGTGGAGGCCTCTTCCGATGCAGCGGCGACGGCGGTCGACTGGCCGCTGGTCTGCTCAGCCGTAAAGGAAAGCGAGCGCGCCGACATTTCCATCTCCGTCGAGGCGCTCGCGACGGATTCGACAACGGTTTTCACATTGGATTCGAAATTGTCGGCCATTTCGACGAATTTTGTTACCACGTTCCACGTGAGCATAGGGCCGATATACTCGCCGTCCGTCCCCATCAAGGCGGATACCCGGAGATCGAGGGTCTCTTCGCCGAGCCGTATTTTGGCGTTGTGCGGCAGGTTGGCGGGATCGCCGAGCAGTTTGTGCTGGTGCGACGGGTTTTTGTGAAAAATATCGATACTTTTCCCGACCATTTCGTTGGCCTGGCAGGGAAGATGTTCCTGAAGGCTGGCGAGCGTGTCGATGCTCGTCTGGTTCGCATAGGTGATCGTGAAATCCGTCGGGTCCGCCAGCATGACGTTGATCGGCATCTTGTCGACCATCTGGATCAGGCGTTTTGTTTCTTTCTCCGTCTTCACCTTCTCGGTCACCAGGCTCCAGACGAGGCAGGCCGAGGTGTACTCGCCGTCGGCATTGCGTATTGCGGATACTTCCAGATCGAGAATTTCATCCCCCAATTGGATGTTTGTCCGCCAGGGCAGGTTATTCGGATCGGACAGAAGTTTCCGTTGATGTTCCGGTGCCTTATGGAAGATGTCGATCGATTGTCCGAGCAGGTCGTCTGCCTTGCAGGGCAGGAGATGCTCCAGACCTTGCAGGGTTTCCCGGCTGGTTTCGTTCACGTAGTCGATTGTGAAATGTTCAAGTTCGCAGGTCATGACGTTGACCGGCATTGAATCCAGCATCTGCTTCAGCGCAAGTAGCGTCTCGGCTTCCGATTTCTTTACGTTTGCCGAGGTTTTGGTGGTGGATTCTGCCTTGACGCGATCGCTCTTCTTGATCTTCATATTGAACATTGTTCTTGCCCTGATGCAGTTTGAAATCACTGGAAAAGCACGTCTTGGCATCAAGGTGACAGTCATTGGTAAAATTAAGATTAATTTTAGGAAAATTATATTTCATTGGTATTGAGAATAATAATTAGAATACAAATGTACACTTGGCATAGTCTTGCGAAAAATAAAGACGGTTGGTGTAATTTTGAAAATAAAAAATGTATCGTATTGTAACGAAGGCGGGAATTTATCTAGAAAGAGGCGTTGAATCATCACAAATGACGTGGGGCATTATATCACCACGCAGATAAGGCGGGCCCGCTAACTGAGGCGGAGGCCTGTTTCTACTTGTTTCCCGACATGCAACTGGTGCAAAGGGGGGTCTGGGGCAGCAGTTCGAGGCGCTTTTCGGGAATATCCTCTCCGCATTGGACGCAAACTCCGAAAGTGCCCTCTTCGATGCGTTTTAACGCCGCCTTGATCTGTTGCGCTTCTTTCTGGCCCTGGATGCCCAGCCCTTCCAGCACTTCATCGCCTGCGATCTCGGTTGCACGTTCTTCGAAATCCGCCTCAGTGCCGTGTTCTTTAAGGTCTTCGTTTATTTCACTCAGCTTGGATGTCAGCGCGGCGAGGCGCTCTTGAAGCCGTGTTTTAAATTTGTTCGCATCGACCATGTCAGGTTTCCCGTAAAAGACGAATACCGTGCGCACCAGTGCTGTTTGGACGGGCAGAAACCCGTGCCGGTATCGAGTCTGGCACACAACAGCGGCGTGCGCGAGTCTCCAGATAGCGCGTTCAGATGAGGTCTCGCGGCAGGGTTTTCTTACGCGGCGGTCCAGCCGCCGTCGATCGGCAGGGTAACCCCGGTGACCATCGAGGACGCTCTGCTGGCGAGATACAGCAAGCCTCCCGCGAGTTCCCACGGCTCACCGAAGCGGCCCATTGGGGTGGCGGCCTCGATGGCGGTGGCGAGGTCCGGGTTGGACTGCATGTAGGCCGCGCCGAAATTGGTCCGGAAGAACGTCGGTGCGACCGCATTCACCCGAATGCCGCGGTCCGCCCATTCAACCGCAAGGCCGCGGGTGACGTTCACCAGCGCCCCCTTCGTCGCCTGATAGCCGATATGCGCAAACAGTCTGTTGCCGACAAGGCCGACAATCGAGGCCAGATTGATGATACGGCCGTTTCCGTGGGCAAACATGTGCGGCGCGGCGGCGCGGCAGCCAAGCACGACGGCGGAGAGGTTTACCTCGACGACGCGATCCCAGTCCTCATCCGCCATGTCGATGGTCGGTCCGCGATGACTTATGCCGGCATTGTTGACCAGTATATGGAGACCGCCCAGCGTCGCCGCAGCGTCGTCGATCGTCTGTTTCAGGGCGGCGCGGTCCGCCACGTCGAGCTGAAGCGCGACCGCGTGCCCGCCGCCTTCCGTGATTTCGGCGACGACGGCATCCGCCTTGTGCTTGTCGATATCGGTGACCGCGACCGATGCCCCGGCCTGCGCATAGGCCATGGACGCGATCCGCCCGAATCCGTCCCCGCCGCCGGTGACGAAGGCGACGTCGCCGTCCATGCGGAAAAGCCTGTCGATCGAAAGGTCGTTGTAGCTGTTCATGATATGCCTCCGGGGCGGTTGTTGCCGCCTGTCTTTACAGAATTCCAATCGGGACAAGCGTCATTATGCCTGCAATGGCGGCGATGATCGTCCCCATAATGAAGAAGCCCGCCGCGAGCGATGTCGTGCCCGGGATAACGCTTCTAGCCAATCCTGCGAATTGCGTCCCCGCACGCGGGGCAATATAGTTCGATTGCGAAGTATCAATCAAAAACGACTGTTAAGGGAAAGAAACGACCATGGCGACAGCACTGGCAGAAATAACGGTGAAACCACTTTCGGATGCGCTGGGTGCGGAAATCCAGGGCGTCGACCTTTCGCAGCCGGTGGATGCCGCAACGATGAAGGCCATCGAAGATGCCTGGCACGAGCACCTTTTGATCGTTTTTCGCGGACAGGATATTTCCAACGACGATCAGGTGCGGTTCTGCAAATATTTTGGTGATCTGGAAGAGGTTCGCACGGGCAATTTCGCCAATGAGGACATGAAGCATACGATGATGATTACCAATGTCACCGATACCGGGCTCCAGACGGCGCTCGAGAACGGTGATATGTGGTTCCATTCGGACCAGTGCTATTACGAATACCCCTGCAAGGCCTCGACGCTGTACGCAATCGAGATTCCGTCCGTCGGCGGCAATACGCTTTTTGCGAATTGTTACACCGCGTGGGAGACGCTGCCCGCCGAACTCCGTGAAAAACTCGACGGACTGAAGGGGCACCACATATACGACTACGCCGGTAACCCCATGAAGCGGGGCAAGAATATCAACCCGGACTCGCCGCAGTATCTTCATCCCGTCGCCCGAACCCATCCCGAAACCGGGCGCAAGGCGCTCTATGTGAACCGGCTGATGACCGATTACATAGAGGGTCTGCCCGAAGACGAAAGCGCGGAAATCCTGGAGAAGCTGTTCGCACATGGCGAGCAGGACCGCTTCGTCTACGAACACGTCTGGCAGGTGGGCGATTTCGTGATGTGGGACAATCGCTGTTCCATGCATGCCCGCACGGATTTCGATCCGGCCGAACGCCGCATGATGCGTCGTATTACCGTGAAGGGAGAGGCGGTCGTATAGGAGAGGCCATACTCGCAACGGCGGCCCGTCCGTCAGGAAAGCGGCCGCCGTCGACTCTCGTCGAAGGCTGTTGCGGTATGATAAGGTGGTATTGTATCTAAAAAATTAATACCGGATATATCAGGAGAGGCCGTCGATGGACGTCCGTCAGCTTCGCTATTTTAGGGAAATTGTCGAAGCCGGAAGCTTTACCCGGGCCGCGGACCGCGTGCGCGTGGCGCAACCTGCGCTGGGATTGCAGATCCGCAAGCTCGAAGAAGAACTCGGCGTTTCTCTGCTGCACCGTCATTCGCGCGGCGTAGAACCGACGGAGGCGGGCGTTGTCCTGCTCGGGCATGCCAATGCGATCCTCAAGCAGATCGAGCAGGCGCAGCGCGATGTCGCTGATTTGTCGGGTGCGCCGAGAGGATCGGTTGTGCTTGGCATCACCCCGACGGCGAGCGCGCTGCTGGCAACCAGGCTGATCAGAACCTGCCGGGATCTTTACCCGGGTGTTTCCCTGAACCTGTTCGAGGGCCTGAGCGAGGAAGTGATGCGGCGTTTGTCGGACAACTCGCTCGATATGGGTTTTTCCTATAATCCGGGAGCGGCAAAGGGGATCGCGACGGAACCTTTGCTCACGGAAGACCTGTTCCTGGTGGGCGCGCCCGGCGCCGGCGATCCCGGCGACAAGATTTCGTTCCGGGAAGTCTGCAAGCGATCGCTGATCCTGCCCAGTCGCGGCTTCGGGCTCCGGGAATGCGTCGAAAACGCCGCGCGGGATGCCGAGCTGAACCTGCAGATCACCTTCGAGATAGACTCCGTCGCGACCCAGCGGGATCTTGCGGAGAGCGGTCTCGGTTATACGATCCTGCCCTATGCCGCGGTGCGCCAGTCCGCGGAGGCGGGGCGGTTGTTCGCCTCGGAGATCGTACGTCCGAAAATTTCCCGGACGCTGAATATTGCCTACGCGGCCTCTCATAGCGCGAACAAGGCGGCCAGCGCCGTGAGGGACGTTATAGACCGTGTGGTATACGAGAGTATCGAGGAGAGCGGCGGGCGGCTTCACAAGGCATAAATGTTATCGGTATGATCATTGAGATATAAATTGCTAATATCAGCTATCGCACAACAGTTTTTGCATTGATCGGAAACGCAGGCCCTATATGGCGCCAGTAATCAAGAAAACAGATAATCATCAGCAAGGAGACGAATTCATGAGCACCAAGTCTGTGATCGCCGGGATCGACAAGGCAGTCGACAATTTTTCGAAAAACAACCGCATGCTGAACGAGCCGATGACCAAGGGCCGGGCCTACATGTTTGTCATGCAGCACCGCCTGAACACGCGTCAGCGCAACTCGGTCCTGAAACTGCGCGTTGCGACCAATACGCCCGTCTGGGAAGTGAAAATGGATATCCTCGAGGCCTGCGTCGAGGAACTGGTCTCGGATGTGGAACATGGCGACGGCCGCCCGCACTGGAAGGTGCTGGAAGATCTCGGTGTGGATTGCGGCATGAAGCGCGCGCAGATTTCCAACGCGAAGCCGCTGCCCTCGACCCGCCTTGCATGGCGCGCCTGGGACGGGCTGATGAGCAACCGGCACTGGCTGCTGGGCCTGATGGCGAATACCTGCGCCGAACGCGCGAACATCCCGGGCTACGGCAAGGGCGAAGTGAAGAAAAAGGGCTGGTTCGGCAACGAAAACCGCCGTTGGGGCAAGCTGTTCGGTCTGACCGAGGAACAGCGCCTGTTCTTCGGCATGCATTCCGAAGCCGATATCAAGCATTCGGACCTCGGCTGGAAAACGGTTGCCGGTCATGCCGCCAATCTTCACATGGAAGACGAGGTCGTCGACGCTTGCGAGGAGAACCTGATCGTCTGGGATCACTATCTCAACGGGATCGCCGATGCGGGCGACGCGCTCAACAAGAAGATGGGCTGGCGCCAGTCCGTCAAATAGTCAAATATCGCAACCGGGCGGGGCTATTGTCCCGCCCGGACTCTGTCCGGAATCCGGCTTAATTCCCTGGGGAAATCAAAATGTCGAAACTGACCGTCACATTCGCCGCAAGCGATTACGAACATACCCGCGATCTGACGCGTGGGGATATCCAGGCGGAAGGCATCGACCTCCGCTATCTGAACCTCTCGATCGAGGAAACGTTCTTCCGGTTCATCAAGTTCCGCGAATGGGACGTCTCCGAGATGTCCTTCGGCAAGTATATCGCGTTGAAGTCCCAGGACGATGACACGATTACCGGCATTCCGGTCTTTCCGTCCCGCGTGTTCCGCCAGTCCTCGTTATTCGTGCTGCCCGGCAGCGACATAAAGGATGCGTCGGATCTGCGCGGCAAGCGCATCGGTATCCCCGAATGGGCGCAGACCGCATCGATTTATACCCGCGGCTGGCTTGTCCACCAGGTCGGTATTCCGTTGCAGGAAATCGAATGGGTGCAGGGCGGCGTCAACGGCGCCGGGCGCAAGGAAAAGGTGAAGCTGAATATTCCCGAGGGCGTTTCCTATACGCCACGCCAGGACAAGTCGCTCACCGACATGCTGTTCGACGGCGAGATCGACTGCATCATGTCCGCCCACCCGCCGACACCCGTGGAGGAGGGCGAGGACACGATCGTCCGGCTCTATCCCAATTACCGGGAAGTCGAAGAGCAGTACTATAAGGAAACCGGTATTTTCCCGATCATGCACGTGATCGCGATGCGCGGCGATTTTTTCCGCGAAAACCCCTGGGTCGCGACCAATCTGTACAGGGCGTTCGAGGAAGCCAAAAACCGGGCACTGTTCCGGGCGACGGAAATCACGGCGACGCGTATGCCGTTCGCCTGGTGTTATGAAGCCGCGGACCGGGCGAAGGCGCTGTTCGGCGACGACTTCTTTCCCTACGGGATCGAGAAAAACCGGACGACGCTCGAAGCCTTTCTGCAATACGGTTTCGAACAGGGTGTCTGTCAGCGCAAACTGACGCCGGAAGAGCTGTTCCCCGAGCAGATCGTCAAGGTGCTGACTGAATTCCACGTATAGAGATTTCAGGCGTAACCGGGCGGTTCCGGCGGTGATCTGTCACGGAACGTCGAAAGGCATGATATGACGCTTCCCGTTGTCCTGGTGACCCACCAGCCGCCCGATCCGATCCGCGAGGCATTTACCCGCGTTCTGGCGGGGGCGGCGGAGGTGATGTTCCTGCCCGAACTGTCGGAGGATGCCCGGCGGGACGTGTTGCCGGGTGTCCGGGCCGTGCTGACCTATCATCCGATCCGCGATCTCGGTCTCGACGCGCTTGCCGAGATGACCAATTGCGGCCTGATGCAATGTCTGACCGCGGGCATCGATTACCTGCCTTTGGGCGACCTGCCGGATCATATTGCCGTTGCCTATAACGCCGGGGCCTATGCCGAATCTATGGCCGAACACGTGGCCGCCATGGCCCTGTCGGCGGCAAAACGGCTCGCCGGCGAACACCGGCGGATGCAGCAGGGGGAGTTCAACCAGTTCTCCGCGACAAAACGTATCGCCGGAATGACCTGCGGCATCCTCGGCTACGGCGAGGCGGGACGGGAAGTCGCACGCCTCATGCGCGCACTCGGCATGAACATCCAGGCGATCAACCGGTCCGGCAAAACGGATGAGCCTGTCGATTTCATTGGCACGCTGGATGACGTGGACCGTGTTCTTGCGGCGTCCGATGTGGTGGTGATCACGCTGGCCCTGACGAGGGCGACCGAGCGGCTGCTTCGGGCAGACCAGCTCAACGCGATGAAACCGGATGCCATCCTGATCAACGTCGCGCGCGGCGAGATTATCGACGAGGACGACCTCTACGCGCATCTGCTTGCCAACCCGGCCTTCATGGCCTGTATCGAATCCTGGTGGATCGAGCCCGTCCGTCACGGCCGCTTCGAAACCGCGCACCCGTTTCTCGATCTGCCGAACGTGATTGCCTCCCCGCACAATTCGGCCATTTCGGAAGGCGCGCTGATTACAGCGGCCGAGCGGGGTGCCGAGAACGTGCGCCGGTTTCTCAACGGTGAGACGCCAAGGTTTGTCGCGGGCGACGACGTGCGTATGGCCTGAAGGGCCGCGGCTACGGCCGCTCCACTTCTATCGTCGCGTGATCGATCCTGTGATCCTCCTTCAGGCGCTTTTTGATTGCTGAGATGGCATCGGTTGCTGCGAGATCGCTGGCGATGACGGCGTGCAGTGTCAGCATGCAGCGTTCCTGGGTGATCGACCACGCGTGGACGTGGTGGATGCGCTCGACACCGTCGATGTTGTCGGTGAGGTCTGCGACAACCGCTTCGACGTCCAGTTCCGCCGGCGATCCCTCGAGCAGGATGTGACCTGATTCGGAGACGACGCGCCAGGCGCCGCGGAGGATGATCAGGGCGACCAGGATCGACAGAATGGGGTCGGCGGGCATCCACCCCGTGAGGATGATGACGCCGGCGGCCACAAGGGCCGCGACCGAGCCGAGCAGGTCGCCCAGCACATGCAGCATGGCGCCGCGCATGTTCAGGTTGTGATTTTCCGCGCCTGCGCCGTACAGCACCAGAAACGCCCCGATGTTCACGGCCAGCCCGGCGGCCGCGACAACCGCCATCACGGGGCCGAGCACCTCGACCGGTTCGATCAGCCGCTGGATTGCCTCAAAGACGATCCACCCCGCGATAAAGAACAGGGTCAGCCCGTTGCCGAAGGCGACGATGATCTGGAACCGGTCGAACCCGTAGGTCCGCTTCCAGTCCGCCGGACGGCGCGACAGGCGAAACGCGAACCATGCCATGGTCAGCGAGGCGAAATCGGTGAGCATATGTCCGGCATCGGCAATCAGGGCGAGGGAGCCTGAAATCACGCCGCCGACGACCTCGGCGACCATGAAAAGACCGGTCAGTGCGGCCGCAATGGCGAGGCGGGTCTCGCTACCGTGGTGGGAATGGGAATGCGCGGCCATCTGTGCGCGGGAGTATATGCCGTCGCGCCGAATCCGTCAGAGGAAATCAGGAAGCTTGTCGAGCGGTACCAGGGTGATGACGATAGGGCCCGGTTCGGCCGCAAGATGCTTCGAGCGCAGTTGCGGGAGCGGCCGTTTAAGGTCACTCTCCCGATCGGTAAACAGGGAAGGCCCGATGAGGATTTCGAGAGTTTTGGCGTTGCTGGCGCTTGTCGCAGTGATACCGTTCGGCAACGCAGCGGCCCAATGTACCGTGGCGAGTATCCAGTTCGAGAACGATATCGGCATCGGCACGGACAGGCACTACACGCACGGCTCGCGCATATCCTGCATGTCCGATAATCAGGCCGGTGACGCGACGGCACGGGAAATAGCCAACGCCCTGTCGTTCGAGGTCGGCGGGTATTCGCTGCTCGATGCGAACAGGGATGTCAGGTATTCGGTGGCCCTTGGGCAGGCCATGTTCACGCCGGAAGACATAACGACGACAGAGCTAATCGTTGATGACAGGCCTTATGCCGGCTGGTTGTTCGGTACCTTCGGGCTGGTTCTCGGGCCGCGCAAGGCGCAAACGGAAGGGTCGACGGCGTTCGACCGTATGGAATCGATACAGGTGAACGTGGGGGTCGTGGGCCCCGCATCCGGCGCCGACCGCACGCAGAAATTCGTCCACAGCGCGATCGATGCGCAAAAGCCCCGCGGCTGGCGCAATCAGCTGCGCAACGAACCCGGTTTTATCGTCGAATACGAACAGAAATGGCGCACCGAATCCTGGAACCTGTTGCCGCACAGCGACCTGCTTCAGGTCGACCTGATGCCGTCGGCCAGTGTCGCGCTGGGCAATATCCATACCTATGGCAGCATCGCCGCGACATTCCGCATCGGCAACCGGCTTGCCAACGACTTCGGGCCGCCGCGGATACGCCCGTCGGTTGCCGGCTCCGAATATTACGAGCCGGATTCCGACGAACGTCTCGGCGCCTACCTGTTCTTCAGCGTGGGCGGGCGGGCGGTTGCGCGGAACATCTTCCTCGACGGCAATACGTTCACGTCGAGCCACAGCGTTGCCAAGAACAACCTTGTGGGCGATCTTCAGGTGGGCGGAGTCTTCTCGCTTTGGGGGACTGCGCGCGTATCGCTCACGCATATCATCCGAACGCGTGAATTCGAGAAGCAGGACGCGCTCAACCAGTTCACGGCGTTCAGCCTGTCCTTTCGCTTCTGAAAACCAACCGGGGACCCAAAACATGCTTTCACTGGTCAAAATGGCGACGCCCGTGGGCGAATTGCTCAAACAGCGCGGACAGACGGTCGCGGTATCCGAATCCGCGGCGGGCGGTCTCGTCTCCGCGGCGCTTCTGTCGGTGCCGGGGGCGTCCGGGTATTACCTGGGCGGAGCCTCGGTCTATACGCAGACGGCCCGGCGCGGCCTGTTGCGGTTCAACGATGCCAAGGCGCAGATGCGCGGTTCGACCGAGGAATATGCAACCCTGGTGGCGACGACGATGCGCGACCTGCTGGAAGCGGACTGGGCGATCGGTGAATCCGGCGCCGCGGGCCCGTCCGGCAACCGGTACGGCGATCCCGCAGGGCATGTCGCCCTGGCGGTGGTCGGGCCGGTCACGGCGACGCGGATCGTGCAGACCGGCAATGACGACCGGGAAGACAACATGTGGTCCTTCGCCAAGGCTGCGCTCGATCTTTTATACGAAACGGTGAAAGCGAACTGAGATGCTGACGGTTTACGGAATCAAGAACTGCGATACCTGCCGCAAGGCGCTGAAATGGCTGAACGCCGAGGGGATAGAGCACACATTCCACGATTTCCGGGTCGATGGGCTCGATCCCGCGGATGTGTCCCGCTGGGCGGCTGCCGCCGGCTGGGAAAAGCTGCTCAACCGGCGCGGCACCACTTGGCGCAACCTGCCGGACGCGGACAAGGATGGTGTCGATGCGGCGAAGGCGGAAGCCCTGATGGCCGGGAACCCGACCCTTATCAAGCGTCCCGTCTTCGATGACGGCAGCCGGGTACTAGTCGGTTTCACCGCGGCTGAACAGGATGCGTTGCGGTAGACCGCAGTCCTGAATCTATCCGGTCTTCTTGAACACGCCCAACGCACGCACCACGATCCACGCGATGGCGGCGCCGGCAAAAAACAGCCCGATTTTGTACATGATCAGGCATATGCATCCGAACGCAAGAAACAGCATCAATTGCTGCAGCGCCGGCCATCCGAACGGCCAGAGCACCATGCCGGTCTTGTCATTGGCGTTCCAGGGCTCCAGCCGGGCCACCATTTTCCGGCCTGGGCAGGCTGGTGATCTGGTCCACCGGGTTATTCGGGTTTCTCGCATAGGCTTTCATGTCATCGCGGCTGCGTTCGGCCGTTTGCTGGAGCGTCCATGCCATTGCCAAGGCGACGGCGGAAAAGAAACCGAAAACCAGCGTCATCGACAAAACCGATGTCAGGTTGAATACGTGGGCAACATCAAACAGCTCCCCGGCGATTTTCCCCAGACCGGCTTTCATGTCGCCTTCCAGGAAGACAGAGAAACCGTTGATCAGGTCGCCCGCGAGAAATGCCCATATGTCGGGTGAATCCGCCCGAAGATACAGGTTCTGGATGTTCATGAAGTAACACAACAGAAACCCGACGAGGGTCGCCAGAAGTATTCGTTTGAACAATCGCTCGAAAACGGAAAACCCGCGCCGGGGGTCCGTGTCTTCAATCATCGGAATGATGCGGCATCCGGCAGTTTCAAGTCCACGCGACAGTCGGCGGAAGGTGTCTGCGTACATCACGATCATCGCATAATACGTGAACACGATGGACAGGTAGAAGCCGAGGATCAGGTAGTTGATGAAGCTGAACGCGGCGTTGAGATACCGGAACCCGGCGTCGCCCCGGTCCGGTCCGGGCAGAAGCGCGGCGACCGACCAGTCGATCTCTTCCAGCCAATGGGGGCCCTGCAGGACAACGGCGGGAAGCTGATTTGCAAACAGGTGGCGGCCGCTGACGATGTACCACTCTATCAGGCAGTACGGAACAATACAGATTGTCACGAAGATGGCGGCGCAGGCGCTCAGCCGCCAGAAGCGATTGCGCTCGTCATCCAGCGCGCCGACGCCGGCGGGGTGCCAGTTCATGTCGACGATCATGCCGTCTTCCACGAGGCGTTCAAGGGTTCGGCGAAGACTGTCAGAGGTTTCGAGGATGAAGAAGAACATGATCGGAAAGCCCAACAGGAACATGAAAGACCAGTTGAGCGCCCAGATGTAGCCGACCTGTTTTGATTGACCTGCGGGTGTCTGGAATTCGAAGAAACCGACACCCGCGACGATGCTGAAAATCAGCATTATCAGGCCCAGCAAAAACAACGCGAAAAAGGTCAGGAGCGCAGAACGTTCGAAGAACCATCGCAGCGCTGCGGCAACCTTTGTCATTGTTTCGTCCCCCGAATGAAGTGTCGAGAATAACGCCAGCTACGCTTTTACAGTTTTTTTCGCTGCCCCCTTATTGGCCGCCCCGCTAGCAAATGTGGCGCGACATGGGATTTCCAACGTTCGATTGTCACGCTGCTATGAAACGTTCCCCAGGGTCGTCGTCACGTCGATCACGGCAACGTTGCCTTTCTCGACCTCGGCCACGGCCTCGCGGAGCACCTTTGCGAATTCCTCCGGCGTGCCCGCCGGACCTTTCGCCCAGGCGCCGAAACCGCGGGCGACTTTGGCGAAGTCGATGATCGGATCGCGCATGGCCTGACCGATCCAGGCGTTTTCCTTCGGCCGGTTGCGCATATGGGCGACCTCGATCTGATGGACCTCGTCATTGCCCCAGGTCGAGTTGTTGTTGACGATGTGCAGCATCGGGATGCGGTAATGCACCGCCGACCAGATCGCCGCCGGCGCCATCAGGTAATCGCCGTCACCGCCGATCGAGACGCAGAACCGCCCCTTGTCGCGGAGTGCGAGGGCCGCACCCACGGCCGCAGACGTGTTGTAGCCCACGCCGCCGCCGCCGTCGGCGCCGAGAAACGCGCCCGCACCGGGAAAGTCCCAGACGACCTCGTTGAAGCTGCGATGGTTCGCCGCCGTCAGCGTCCATGGCTTGTCTTTCACCGCCTGATAGACCTCGTGGATCATCCGTTCGACCTTGAGCGGCGACGAGTCCCAGTTCTGCTTGGCTTTCTCAAGCTGCGCGGCGCGGAGACGGGTGTGGCGTTCGGCCAGCATCTTCTTGCGCGCAGTGATGCGGTCGTGGGAGGACGGGTCGCGTTCCAGCTTCTTGCGCACGGCGGCGGCGAGCCGCTCGAGGCCATAGGCCGGTTCGCACAGGAGCTGCAGGTCGACGGGCGGCGTCGGGCCGCCAAAGCCGGTCCACGAATTATTGTCGATCGGGTTGAGCGACATGTCGATCAGCTTCGGCGGCGCTTTCTGACGGGCGTCAAGCTGGTCGGAACGGCGGCGTACCGCGTAGGTGCCCATGACATTGTTCACGTCGATGACATCCATGCAGACAACGACATCTGCTTCGAGCAGGGCGTCCTTGTCGCCTGACAGGTTCTGCGGATGGTTGCTCGGCCAGGAATAGACGGCACGGTCGTTCAGGCCGCCGGCGCCGGTCAGTTCGAGAATTTCGATCAGGGGCCGACGCATTTCCTCGTAGATCGCGAACCGGCCGCCGACGAGTACCGGGAATTCGGCGTTCACGATCATCTCGGCGGCTTGCTCGAGCGCGTCTTCGTTGGGGCCCGCGGGCGGCGGCGCCTTGTAGCGGGGCAGGGAGGGGTCGAACGTCTCGATGCTGTCATCGACCGGTTGTTCCTGAAGACCGCTGTCGACGGACACATAGACCGGCCCGAATGGCGGCGTCGACGCGATCGTCGTGGCTTTCAGGATGGATTTGAGGGTCGTGTTCGCCGTCGGCGGCTCGTCGGTCCATTTGACCCATTTCTTGACGATGTCGGACTGCGTGCTCGCGGTGTGGTTCCAGTCGATAAAACGGCGCTGGTCGGGGTCGAGCGGTCCCGAGCCGCCGAGATAGACCACCGGCGCGCGATCGCACCAGGCGTTGTAGACGCCCATGGAGCCGTTCATCAGGCCGACAAGATTGTGCAGGATGCAGAGCGACGGCTTGCCGGTCGCATTCGAATATCCATGCGCCATGGAGGCGGCGGAAAGCTCGCTGGTCGCAAGGATGATCTGCGGGTTCAGGTTGCGGTTATGGTTCACCAGCGAATCGTGCAGGCCGCGATAGCTCGCCCCGGGAAGCAGGAACACGTAGCCGAAATCCAGTTTTGCGAGCAGATCGGCAATAACGTCCGAGACGTATTCGGGCTCGGACTGATTGGCCGGAAGGTTTACCGGGCTTTCGTGATGCGTGAAATCTGTCGGGGAGCCGCTCATGATTCTGACGTTTCCTGTCACTGATAAATGCTGGCGCCATCCAATACGACCGACAGCGTTTTGACCAGAGCGTTTCGGGAAATGAATTGAGCCATGCACTGACGGCATATGCCGGCCATTTTCGGGAAAAAACGGTCGACGAGGCGAATTTTGCGAAGGTCAGATTGTCGGGGCGACCGGGCAGGGGGATTGCCGGCAGTCAGCCGCGCGGCCCGAAGATGCCTTCGTCCGTCATCGACTGGAATTCCTCGCGGATCTGGGCGGTAATGGCATCTGCCGCAGGCGTGGTCGGTCTGTCCGTGCGGCGGATAAATGTCCGGGTAAGTTCGAATCCCGTGAATTCCGAGGCAATCAGTTCGCCATTTTCAACCTCGGTGAAGATGGAGGAATAGGGCAGAATCGCGTATGCGAGGCCGCGGCGGACGAAGTCCTTCACAACGTCCGGGCTTGACGCTTCGAATCGCACGTTGATCGGGACATTGCTTGCGGTCGCGACATTTTCGAGCTGCGTGCGGCCCCCGGACGGTTTTGTGAACAGAACCATGGGTCTGTCGACGAGGTCGGAGATCGAACTGGTCGAGGGTGGTATGTCCGGCAGCCGCGGCGACCCCACAAGATATACCTTTTCCGTCACCAGTTCCTCGCTGGCGAGACTGTCCCGGTTCGCCTCGGTGACGATGATCGCAAGATCCAGCCGCCCCGTGTCCATCCCTTCAAGCAGATAATAGGACGATCCTTCCGTCATCTGGAGATTGATGCCCGGGAAGCGCGTGTCCGCCGCTTCTGCAAGACGGGCGTATAGAAGCCGGCTCGTCGTAATCGTCGCGCCGATGGTCACCGTGCCCCTCGGACTCGTCTTGTTCGCCGTCATCTCGGCGCGGGTTTCCTCGACTTCGTTCAGGATAAGGTCTGCGCGGCGCTTGAGCTTCTCGCCCTGTACCGTCAGACGGATACCGCGTGCATGGCGCTCCATGAGAACGACGCCAAGCTCTTCTTCGAGGGCCCGTACATGCCGGCTGAGAGCAGATTGCGCGACATTGGCGCGGGCGGCGGCCTCGCGGAAAGATCCGCTCTCGGCAATGCGGCAAAAGTATTGCAACTGGCGGAGGTCCATAGGAGTCCATAGGTGATCTCGAATTGAGATCAGTCATATCGCGATATAGTATTTGTGGCAACTGCAGCCGATCGTTAGGTTGCGCTTGATCGAACGGCAGATTCGATAAGGGAGTTGATAAAAGGTAAGGGACACCCGCCGAAAGCGGGCTATTTCCGGATCAACAAAAACAAAAATTGGACCGGAGAGCCATAAGCTGGACAGACAGACGGTCTTGACCGTTCCTCGAAACAGCCAATAAAAACAAGAATATAAAATAATAATAAACCAGATACAGACTGGGGGGCGGCGCAAATTTTGCGCCGTCTCGTTTATCTGCTATCTGCTATCCCGGTACTTACTTCCAGCAGGAGAGATGAGAGATGGACGGGGCTATCGCCAATCAGCACGTGCAGACCGATTTACGGGATTTTCTTGACGCGGTCGAAGAAGGCGGCGAACTGAAGAAAGTTGCCGGCGCTCATTGGGATAAGGAAATCGGCGCGGTGACCGAGGTTCTGTACCGGGAAAAAGTCGATCGTTCGCCTCTGCTGCTGTTCGATGACGTTCCCGGCTATCCGAAAGGCTTTCGCTGCCTGTATGGCATGCTGGGATCGCCGTTCCGGCTAGCGCTTGGCATGGGGATCGACCCATCCGGGTCGGGCGACCGGCGCGCAATGCTCGATGCCTATCGCAAGCGCATCAAGCAGTACGAACCGATTCCGCCGCGGATGGTCACCGAAGCGCCGATCCTCGAGAATATCGATCGCGACGAGGACGTCGATCTGACCAAGTTCCCGGTGCCGGTCCATCATGAAAAGGACGGCGGGCGCTATATCGGAACGGCCTGCGGCGTCATCACGAAAGACCCGGATACGGGCCGCGTGAATGTCGGCACCTACCGCGTGATGCTGAACGGCAAAAATATTGCGACATCCTATATTTCCAACGGCAAGCAGGGCCGGATCCAGCGCGACAAATACCTGAAGGCGGGCAAGCGATGCCCGATGGTCATCGTCGTCGGCGTCGATCCTGCAACCTATATCGCGGCCCGCTATACACTTTCCGACAATATCCCGGAGCTTGACTGGGCGGGCGGGCTTTCAGGGGCACCGCTGGATTGTGTCGAAGGGGAGGTCACGGGCCTGCCGTTCCCGGCGCGGTCTGAACTGGTGCTGGAAGGCTGGGTGTCGCCGGACGAAACGGCCCTGGAGGGTCCGTTCGGCGAATGGACCGGCTATTACGCAGGCGCCGCCAAGGAAGAGCCGGTTATCCATATCGAGCGGGTGTATTACCGCAACGATCCGATCCTGACCTGCGCGGCGAGCCAGAAGCCGCCGCACAGCCATCTGTTCGAGCGCTGCTTCATCCGCTCGGCAGGGCTGCTGGATTCGCTCGAAGGTGCCGGCATTCCCGATGTCAAAGGCGTCTGGATACATCAGGCGGGGTCCGGGCGGACATTCGTCGCCGTGTCGATCAAACAGCGCTATTTCGGGCACGCCAACCAGGTCGGGCTCGTCGCGTCGCAGGTGAACCCGGTGGGTTATGTCGGCCGCTATATCGTGGTGGTCGATGACGATATCGACCCGACGGACATCAACGACGTGATCTGGGCGATGGGCACCCGGTCGGACCCCAAGCGGGATTTCACGATTCTCGACCGCACCTGGTCGTCACGGCTGGATACGATGGTGTTCGACGACAAGCTTTACAACAGCCGCGTCGTCATCGACGCCTGCATTCCCTACGAACATATCGACGATTTCCCGGAAGTCGCGATGACATCGCCCGAGCTGGCGAAGGAAGTCCGGGCGAAATTCCCGGACGTGTTCGACTAGCAGCTATAGGCGCGACCTGATTTCGAAGTGACGCGGGACGCCGGAATTTTAGCGGGCAGGAACAGCGACACCGACGTTCCGGCGGAGACCCGGGATTCAATTTCCAGGTCGGCGGAGATCAGATCCGCCAGTCGTTTGCAGATCGGCAGGCCCAGTCCTGTCCCGTTGATTTCCCGCGCCACATCCGCACTGCCGCGGAAATAGGGGTCGAACACGTAAGACAGTTCGTCCGGCGGAATACCGCGCCCCGTGTCCATTATCCTGATATGCGTCTGGGATACCGACGTCGGGCCGGTAAGAGAGAGGGACACCCGGCCGGCGGGTTCGGTGTATTTGAGACCGTTGGACAGAAGGTTCGTCAATATCTGCGAGACGGCGCGTCTGTCCGAGACGACGCTGACATCGGTGCTGGCGGAGAGTTCCAGGGCGATATCGCGGGCGACGAAGCTGTCCCGGAAGATTTCCATCGTACTCTCAATCAGCGGCCTGAGAGAGATTTCTTCCGGGTGGATCGGGAATTGCTCGGCCTCTATGCGGGACAGATCGAGCAGGTCGTTGACCAGCGTCAACAGGCTTCCGGCGGCTATGTGTATGTTCTGGCCATATTCGCGGTATCGCTGGGCCGCGAGCTTTTGCGTGGTTTCCGTCGAGAGAATGTCCGAAAATCCGAGAATCGCGTTGAGCGGGGTCCGGAGATCGTGGCTCATCCGGGCGAGAAAATCCGATTTGGCACGGTTGGCATCGACCGCCTGCTTGCGCGCCAGTTCGAGCGCTGTGGTGCGTTCCGATACCTTGTCTTCCAGCGTCCGGTTAAGATGCTCAAGGTCCAGAACGGCCTGTTTGGTGGCTGAAACATCTTCCTCGACGACAACGATCACCGGCAGGGCGGAGACAGGGTCACGGCCGCGATGCAGATTCAGCCGGTGCCAGCGCTCGCCATTTACGGTTGCGATTCTGAATTCGCCGGAGGGCTCTTCGCCGCGCGCGATGTCTCCCAGAACTGCCTGACCGTCTTCCGGATCGGCAAATCTGCGGAGAAAGTCGTGGCCGGGCCGATGGGCTGCGCCTGCATTGCCCGCAGCATGCTGTGTTCCGCTGAAGGCTTCCGTGGCAGCCGGATTCATCTATAGCAGGTCGCCGTCCAACGTGAAGTAGCTGATCATGATCGACGTGTATCGGGTCGCTTCAACAATCCGCTGATCGGTCGAATCGATCCCCTCGTTATCGGAGATCGACGCTTCTATCAGAAGCGCATCGCGCTGGTCGCTGCCGATCTGGATCGGCGTATAGCGTAGGTTTACCGGCACCGGATTGCCGCCCGGATACAATGTCCAGCTGTCGAGGGCCGGTTGCCCGAGCGGCGCATTGTCAAAAATCTGGCGCAGGCGCTTGCGCACGGTGTTGCTGTCCGCAGAATAATCCCGTTTCAGGATTTCATCGAGAGACGACGCATTCCAGAACCGGATAGCGGCACGGTTCGCCCACCACATGCCATGTTTTTCAACATCGAAAATCCAGATGGGTGTCTCGAAAATATCGAGAAGCTGTAGTTTTTTTCTGGTCGGGAACGACCAGTTGGACGGGCCGTCGCCGTCCATCGCGCTACCCGCCGTTGTCAAAACGCAAGATACTCATTGTTTGGGCCTACCCCGTTTCAATCGATCTTAGTGACGGTTCCAACCATGTACCTGGTTATGTCTAGTTTGCCTCGATTACAACGGCAACAGTGGATTTCCCCGGGGCTTCAGGCAGTGGGTGCCAGAATGCGGTATGCCGCGTCCTCCGAAACGCGTGTGCGTGCAGCGTCGAGACCGTTGTCTGTCCGGGCGTGAATCCGGTAAAGGGGCTGCCCGGCAACGACGCGGTCGCCCGGACGGGCAAACAGGTCGAGCCCGGCGCCTTTGTCCGTGGGCGCGCCGGCGGCCCGGGCGATGCCGGACAGGGCGAAGCAATCGATGAAATCCACGATTCCGTCCGCGTCCGCTGCGATGGTCACGGTATGGGAGCCGATCGCGACCTCTTCCGGCGGCGGGCCCTGGGCGGCGATCATGCGTTCGAGCGTTTCGTAGGCCGCACCGCTATCGAGCAGTTCCCGGACCTTGATCGGCGCTTCTGCATGGGGCATCGCCGGGTCGAAACAGAGGATCGCCGCGGCGAATTCAAGGGCCTTGGCCCGGAGATCTGCGGGGGCATCCGCGTCGTTGCGCAGGACGGACACCACGTCGCGGGCTTCCAGCGCCGGGCCGATGCCGCGGCCGATCGGGGCGCGCCCGTCGGTCAGGCGCACATCCAGGGTCAGGCCCAGCGCTTCACCGACGTACAGAAACAGCGCCCGCAGCGCTTTGGCATCGGCCGCCGAGCGCACCTTCGCGGTCGGTCCGAGCGGCACGTCTATGATGCAGTGAGTCGCGCCGGCGGCGAGCTTCTTGGACAGGATCGACGATACGGACCAGCGCAGCGAATCCAGCTTCAGGGGGCGGGTGATCGCGTTCATCACCTCGTCGACGCGGGAATGGTTCAACCGACCGTTCCAGGCGATACAGCCATTCGTTTCGCGCACCACCCGCTTCACGTCATCGGTGTCCAGATCCACACGGGTGAGCACTTCCATCGCATCTGCGGTGCCGGCGGGGGACGTAATGGCGCGCGATGACGTCTTTGGGATCGTCAGGCCATAGGCCGCGACAATGGGAATGACCACCATCGTGATCCGGCTGCCCGGAATGCCGCCCATGGAATGCTTGTCGACGACGATGTCCGCGCGCCAGTCGAGCGGGCTGGCGAAATCGGCCCGGGCGCGGGCGAGGTCTATGGTTTCGTCGTCCGACAGGTTCTCCGTCACGGCGACGAGGAAGTCGGCGACTTCCTGCTCACTGAACCGGCCGGATACGATGTCGCCGATCACGTCGCGGTAGCCTGCATGATCCAGCGTGCCGCCCTCGATCTTGCGCATCCGCAACATGCCGCTATGCGGCGCTTCGCCTTTCAACGCGGCAACGAATTTGGCGATGCCTTCTTCGGCCGTACCGTCATTGGAAATGGTCGTTTTAACGGCGTCTTCGGGGATCGAGGCCGCTTCGCGGGCAAGTCGGGCGCGGATTTCGTCGGCACTTTCCCGCCCGCGCCCGGCGAGGCGCGCGGCGAGAATTTCGGGCGATGCCGTGACTTCGAGCACGACGGCGGGGGAATACCGCGAAATTGCCTCGCCGATCACGCTGCGGGACACGTTTGCGATGACATGGCGGCCGGCTGCAAGATCGTCGGCGTAGGCCGCAGGGATCGCGTATTTCAGCCCGTGGGCCTGCCAGTCGAGCATGAATTCGCCGGCCTGGTGACGCCTGTCGAATTCTTCGTCGGTGACGGCGTCATGGTCTTCGCCGCCGGCATCGTAGGGGCGCGTGATGGCGCGGCGGGCAAACAGGATATCCTGTTTGCCCGCGAGCGCCGCGCGGGCGCCATCCATCAGCGTGTCTTTGCCCGCCCCGCTGGGGCCGACGACGAGGAACAGGGTGCCCGGCATCTAGAAGCGATTCAGGCCTATTTGGAAATCGTCACATCGAGGCCAATATCGACCGCGGGGGCAGACTGGGTCATGCGCCCGACGGAGATGGTGTCGACGCCGGATTCGGCTTTTTCCTTGATCGTATCCATGTTGATGCCGCCGGACGCCTCGGTCCGGGCCCGCCCGGCGATAATGGCGATGCCTTTGGTCATCATGGCGGCCGACATGTTGTCGAACATGATGACGTCGGCGCCGGCCGCGGCGGCTTCCTCGACCTGCTTGAGGGTGTCGCACTCGACCTCGATCTTGGTCAGGGCAGGGGTCAGGGCGCGCGCCTGGGCGACGGCCTTGGTGATCGAGCCGTGAACGGCGATATGGTTGTCCTTGATCATCACGCCGTCATGCAGGCCGAGGCGATGGGGGCGGCAGCCGCCGATACACGCGGCGTATTTCGACAGCATCCGCAGGCCGGGAACGGTTTTGCGTGTATCGATAAGCTGTGTGTCGGTGTGGGCGATCTTTGATGCGTATTCGTTGACCAGCGTGGCAATGCCGCACATGAACTGGAGGATGTTGAGCGAGGTGCGCTCCGCGGTCAGCAATCCGCGGGCAGGGCCGGTGATGCGCATCAGCGACGTGCCCTTCTTCGCGACGGTGCCGTCCTTGACGAGAACCTTGACCTTCGATTCCGGTACCATGTGACGGAAAACCTCGGCGGCGACCTCGATACCGGCGATCACGATGTCCTGGCGGGTGTTCATCAGGAAGTCGGCCTTTGCATTGGCCGGGATCATGATGTTCGTTGTCAGGTCCTGAATGCCGACATCCTCCGCGACCCATTCCTCGATCATGATCTGGATCTCTTCAAGGGGCGGCAGCAGGAATGTGGCGTCAATGGTGGTCGTGCGCGCCTTGGCGGCGGCTTTCGCGGCAGGTTTCTTTGCGGGTTTCGCGGTGGCCATTCGGGTTCTCCTTGTCTGAAATAATCATTTGTACACAAACAAATATTCGAGGGCAAGAATTCGGTGACTCGAAAACCCGATGGGTCGTCATTTCCCGTGACGTTGCCGTGACAAGTCTGCTTTAATTGCCAAAAGCGGGAGGAAGGCGATGGATAGCGGCGTCGATCATACGCGGGAACTCCGCAAGGAAATCGATATCGAGACCGATACCCGGGAAATTCTCGCCCGGGCCAGCCGTTACGCGGAAGAGCGCAACTTCAAGGACTGGCTGATCGTCGATGTCGATGCCCATCATTCCGAGCTCAGCTCCTGGAAAGAGGTCGTCCAGTACATCGAGGACCCGGTGCTGCGCCAGACCGCGATCGAGATGCAGAACCGGACCGGCGCCGGGGCAGGGCTGTCCAATGCGGTCGGGGGCCTGCGCTACCAGGATGTCGGCGGCCGCATCCCGCACCAGACGGCACTGAAAGAGGCCGTAGACGACGACAGCGTCCACCGCGACGTCACGCTCATGCGGCGCGTCATGGATGCGCTCAGCATCGACTGGCAGATCCTGTTTCCCGGCAACCTGCTGCAGCTTGGCCTCCATCCGCAGCCGCGCGTCGAGGTGCAGCTCGCGTTCGCCTATAACCGGTTCCTGATGGAGCGCATCATTCCGGCCGAACCGCGCCTGAAAACGCTTCTGTACCTGCCGTTCTGCGAACCGAAGGAATGCGAACGGATGGTTGAGGAATTCGCCGACCATCCGGACGTGCTCGGCTTCATGGTGACATCGGTGCGCTACAAGTCGGTGCATCACGACAGCTATATGCGCCTCTACGCGATGCTGGAGGAACGCGGCAAGCCGCTGTGTTTCCATGCGGGCAACAACTGGCAGGACGAATACCTCAAACAGCTCGACACCTTCATTTCCATGCATGCGATCTCGTTTGTGCTGTGCAGCATGGTGCATCTCACCAACTGGGTAATGCACGGACTGAACGAGCGTTTCCCCGGGCTTGATGTTATCTGGACAGAGAGCGGGGTGGCGTGGATCCCGTTCATGATGCAGCGCCTCGACAACGAATACCTGATGCGCTCGTCCGAAGCGCCGAGCCTGAAAAAGATGCCGAGCGAGTACATCGCCGATATGTACTACACGACCCAGCCGATGGAGCGGACCAACATGGATCTGCTCGAAGGCACGTTCAAGGCAATGAAAGCAGAAACTCAGCTTCTTTATGCAAGTGACTGGCCGCATTGGGATTTTGATGCGCCCAGCAGTGTCTACGACCTGCCGTTTCTGGACGAGACCGCGAAACGGAATATCATGGGCCGCAACGCCGCCCGGCTCTTCGGCCAGCCCGATCCCACCGCCTGATCAAAGGAGATACAGAAATGATCACCGTCCTCGTAACTTACAAACTGCCCGCCGGCATGGACCGCGCGGCTGCAGCCAAACTGTCCGAATCCGCTGCCCCCAAATTTCAGGCGCTTGCCGGGCAGGGGTTGCGTACCAAGCATTTCCTGTATCAGGAGGCCGACGGTCTCGGCGGCGGGTTCTATGCCTGGGAGACGCGGGCGCAGGCGGAAGCTTTCCACAGCGAAGCCTGGCTCGATTCCATGGAAGAACGCATGGGCTCGCGGCCCGAACTGACATTCTTCGAGACCGCCGTGGTGGTCGATAACTCCGTGGGCGAGATTCAGGTCCAGGCGGCCTAGGTTTCGAAGAAGGACTGGACCCCGGGACAAGCCCGGGGTGACAGTGGAATTATGCGACCACTCGGTGTCATCCCGGCCTTGTGCCGGGATCCAGCCTTAATGGTTCAAGGCCTCGTAGAGATCGTTCCAACCGGGATTCATCGCTTCGATCACGTTTAGTTTGTAGCGCCTCGGCCAGCGCTTGATCGATTTCTCACGTGCAATCGCCGCCTGAACGTCTCCATGCGTCTCGTACCAGACAAGTTGTTTAACGTTGTAGCGTTTGGTGAACCCATCGGCGGCGCCGGTGCGATGCTCATGCACCCGCCGAGCAATATCGTTTGTGACGCCGACATAGAGCGTTCCATTACGTTGACTGGCCATGATGTAGACGAAATAATTCATCATCGCATGCCCATCTGGATCCCGGGACAGGCCTGGGATGACAATGAGTATTACCGGTGGAGAAACTCACACTCGGTGTCATCCCGGCCTTGTGCCGGGATCCAGGGCTCCAGTTTGCCCCTAACGCTTCTGGCGGACCTGGCTCAGCAGGTCGTTCAGGCTCTCGTCGTCCTTGCCCATGGGTTTCACGCGGCTGAACTTGTCGCGTTCCGCGCCGCGCCAGGTGGCGGGTTTGGTGGCGTCGATGGCGAGTTTGCCGCCGATGCGCATCACCGTGTAATCGTCCTTTACCTGGGGGATGGAGATATCGAGCGGATGCAGGCGCGATCCGGGGAACATGTGGGTCATGGTCGCGGGGTCGCAGCGGCAGGCGATGGCCCACAGCACTTCTTCGGCGTTGTAGATATCGACGTCCTCGTCCACCGCGATGGCGATTTTTACGTGAAGGTTGGGGCCGGTCAGCGCCGACAGCAGGGTGTCGCGCACCTGGCCGTCCCATCTCGCTTCCATCTGGATGATCATCATGAACTGCGAGGCCCATGGCGGCACGAAGACGTCGAGGATGTTGGTGTTGCCGTGGGTTTCCTTCAGCCGGTTGTAATACGTGGCTTCCATCGGCAGCGTGATCAGCGGCTGGTGATCGGTAAACCATGTCGCCTGCATGTGGCGGAAGATCGGATCCTTGCGGTGGGTGATACCGGTGATCTCGAAGACCGGGGCAGGGCCCTCGGCGCCGGCGCCGAACGTGGTGAATTCGCCGAACGGGCCTTCGGGCGCCCGGTCATGGGGATGAACGAGGCCTTCGATGATCACCTCCGCGTGGGCGGGAACCTCCAGATCGATGGTGTCGGCCATGATCATTTCGATATCTTCGCCGAGAATGCCCGCGCCGTATTCCAGCTCGTCGAAATCCTCGTGCTTGCCCGACCAGTTCGACATGATCTCGTAGACCGGGTGCAGGCCGATCGCGAAGGCCATGGGCATCGGCTTGTCCATGGCGACGTATTTCATGTAATGGGCGTAATTGTGCCGCGCGGCCATCCAGAAGGTCGCCTTCTTGGGATCGTCCGTGAGCATCATGCGGATGATGGCTTCGTTGCGGATGCCGGTTTCCGGATCCTTCGTGATCGTGATGCCGGAGCCGAGATAGCGTCCGCCGTCGCCATGGCTGTGCTGCGGAATGGGCAGGGCATGAAGGTTGATGTCGTCGCCCAGCATTTTGACTTCCTTGACCGGGCCGTCCTCGACCATCACGGATTTCCCGCGCTTGGTCGCCATCTGTTCGGCAAGGTAAGGGCAGACCTCGTTGGCTTTGTCGAGGCCGAAGGCGGCGGCCTGTCCTGCACGGTCCTTGATCAGGATGTCGGTCAGGCGCCAGTCGGGGAAGCCGGGCATGTTGTGGAACATCAGTGGGCCCTGGCTTTCGGAGCACAGGTAACCGACCTGGGTCAGCGGATCGACGGGGTCGTGGATATGCAGCATCCGGTTGTCGACGGATTCGAGAAAAGTACGGAGTGAATGCGGCATGTCTTTTAGTCCCCTGTTGGCTGTTATATGTGTGAATATAACGGATGATCCGTGTCATGCACCCCTTTGAATAATTGTTTGTGTACATACAATTCAATTGCTAGGATCGGGGACGGTCAGAATTGTTTTAAGCTTAAAATAACTGGTGACCACCCGGCGGCACCGTATTATGATCCGCGCGGAATATCGGACGACCTGGAAAACGGAATTCGAACGCCCCGCACCCGGCGGGGCCACGGACAGCGAAAGGAATGACAGATGGCGACGAACGCAGCAGAGGCAGGCGGGCACACACCGCGCAAATGGGGCACCTTCAACTGGGAAGACCCGATGGCGCTGGACAGTCTCCTGACGGAAGAGGAACGCATGGTGCAGGAAACCGCGCGTCAGTACGCCCAGGAAAAGCTGATGCCGCGGATCGTCGATGCCTATAACGAGGAACGCGAAGACCCCAACCTGATCCCCGAAATGGGCGAACTCGGGTTGCTGGGACCGACGATCCACGGGTATGGCTGCGCCGGGGTTTCCTATGTGTCCTACGGCCTGATCGCGCGGGAAATCGAAAAGGTCGATTCGTCCTACCGGTCGACCCTGTCGGTCCAGTCCAGCCTCGTGATGTGGCCGATCTACAATTACGGCACCGAGGCCCAGCGGGAAAAATACCTGCCGAAGCTCGCCAGCGGCGAATGGGTCGGCGCGTTCGGCCTGACGGAACCCGATCACGGCTCCGATCCGGGCGGCATGAAAACCCGCGCCAAGAAGGTCGATGGCGGCTACAGCATCAGCGGCGCCAAGATGTGGATTTCGAACGCGCCGCTTGCCGACGTATTCGTCGTCTGGGCGAAGGACGATGAAGGCGTCATCCGGGGCTATATCCTCGAGCGCGGCATGGAAGGCCTGTCGACGCCGAAGCTGAAGAACAAGCTGAGTCTGCGCGCATCCACGACCGGCGAAATCGTGATGGATAACGTCTTCGTGCCGGATGAAAACTGGCTGCCGGAGGCACGCGGTCTCGGCGGGCCGTTCGGCTGCCTGAACAATGCCCGTTACGGCATCGCCTGGGGCGCGCTGGGCGCCGCCGAATTCTGCTGGCGCGCGGCCCGCGAATACGCGCTGGAACGCACCCAGTTCGGCAAGCCGCTGGCCTCGTTCCAACTGGTGCAGAAGAAACTCGCCGACATGCAGACGGATATCTTTGTCGGCTATCAGTCCTGCCTGCAGATGGGCCGGATGATGGACGAGGGCACCTGCGCGCCGGAGCTGATCTCCATGCTCAAGCGTAATTCCACCGGCAAGGCCCGGGATATCTGCCGCGATGCCCGCGACATTCACGGCGGCAACGGCATCACCGACGAATATCACGTGATGCGCCACATGATGAACATGGAGACCATTTTCACCTACGAAGGCACCCACGACATTCATGCGCTGATCCTCGGCCGCGCGCAGACGGGTATTCAGGCGTTCTTCTAGATCGCTGAGTAGGAAAGAAGACAGACGGGCGGGTTTTCGGATCCGCCCGTTTCCGCTTTTGCCGCCCAATCACGTTCGGATATTCCCATGACCCAGCCCCTGGACCACATTCGAGTCCTCGATATGAGCCGTATTCTGGCAGGCCCCTGGTGCGGCCAGACCTTTGCCGATCTCGGCGCGGAGGTTATCAAGATCGAGCGCCCCGGCGTCGGCGACGATACGCGCGGCTGGGGACCTCCCTTCATGAAGGACAAGGACGGGGTCGAGACCGACGATGCGGCCTATTTCCTTGCCGCCAACCGGGGCAAGAAATCGGTGACCGTCGATATCACCAGGCCGGAGGGGCAGGACCTGATCCGCAAGCTGGTTCTCGAATGCGATGTGCTGCTGGAAAACTACAAGGTCGGCGGGCTGAAGAAATACGGCCTCGATTATGAGTCCCTGAGCAAGATCAACCCGCGGCTGGTCTATTGCTCCATCACCGGGTTCGGCCAGACCGGGCCGTACAGCCCGCGTGCCGGTTATGACTTCCTGATCCAGGCGATGGGCGGGCTGATGAGCGTGACCGGGGAAAAAGAGGACAAACCCGGCGGCGGGCCCCAGAAAATCGGCGTCGCGCTGTCGGATATCCTGACCGGGCTCTACACGACCATCGGCGCGCTGTCGGCCCTGGCCTATCGCGACAAGACGGGCAGGGGGCAGCATATCGACATGGCGCTGCTTGACGTCACCATCGCCTCCACGGCGAACCAGGCGATGAACTATCTGGTCACCGGCAAGGCGCCCACCATGATGGGCAACGCGCATCCGAATATCGTGCCGTATGAAGCCTACAAGGCGGCGGATCATTACATCATTCTGGCGACCGGGAATGACGGGCAGTACCAGCGCTTCTGCGATGTGGCGGGCCGGCCGGACCTGGCGACGGACGAACGGTTCGCGACCAACAGGAACCGCGTCGGAAACCGCGATGTGCTGGGGCCGATCCTGAACGAGATTATCGCGGCAAAGCCGCGCAGCTTCTGGCTCGAGGAACTTGAAAAGGTCGGCGTGCCGTGCGGGCCGATCAACAACCTGGAACAGGTCTTCGACGATGCCCATGTGCAGGCGCGCGGCGCGCGGCAGGAAGTCGAACACCCGGTCGGCGGCGCCATTCCGACGGTCGCCAACCCGATCCGCCTGTCGGAAAGCCCTATCCGGTATGACCGTGCGCCGCCGGTGCTGGGGCAGGATACGGATGACGTGCTGGCTGATCTGTTGTCGCTCGATCCCGCGGAAATTGCAGCTCTGCGTGACAAGGGCGCGATCTAGTTCCCGGCACGGTAGCACGTTTGCTGTCCGGTCTTGACAGACTCGGAACCCTCGACCATCGTTTGTGTACGAACAAGTTAGGATTACAGGCAATGGCTTGGCGCGCAGCCGACCGGACGGAACTACAAACGAAAGCCGCGCAGGACGAGGCCCCCGAATACCTGCTGGAAGACCAGGTAGGGCATCTGCTGCGCCGCGCCCACCAGCGTCATACGGCGATCTTTCAGGCGACCATTGCCGACCAGCAGCTGACGCCGCTGCAATTCGCCGCGCTGATGAAGCTCGCCGATGTCGGTGAGGCATCCCAGAACCATCTCGGCCGGCTGACCGCCATGGATGCGGCGACGATGCAGGGGGTCATCAAGCGGCTGATCGCGCGCGGTCTTATTGCCCGGCGGCCCGATCCGGACGATCGCCGACGCCTGTTGCTGACCCTGACCGACGACGGACGCGTTCTGGTCGATGTCGCGACGGCGCGGGGACACCGGATCTCGGACGAGACGCTGGAACCGCTGTCGCCGTCGGAACGCCAGACCTTTCTGAAGCTGTTGCGGCGCCTGACGGATTAAAAGGAAACGGCGGCCCCCGTTGCCGGGCGCCGCCGTTGTGTCGCGTGAAGTGTGCGCGACCTAGGCTGCCTTCACTTTTGTCAGGAATTCGTCGATCGCCGAACGCAGCACCGTTGCCTGGTCATTCAGCTCCTGGCCGGTGGACAGGACCTTTCTGGCGGCGGTGCCCGTTTCATCGGCGGCCTGGCTGACAGAGCTGATATTGGTGTTCACCTCGCTCGTGCCGGCAGAGACCTGCTGGATGTTGGCCGCAATTTCCTGGGTGGCGGCATCCTGCTGCTCGACTGCCGCGGCAATCGAAGACGAGATATCGTCCACGGTCCGGATCGTGGTGCCGATCGACGCGATGGCATTCACCGCATCCAGCGTGGCGTTTTGAATCGCGCCGATCTGTTCGGAGATTTCGTCGGTCGCCTTCGCGGTCTGGTCGGCAAGCGATTTGACCTCGGTCGCGACAACGGCAAAGCCTTTGCCCGCTTCTCCGGCACGTGCCGCTTCGATCGTGGCGTTGAGGGCGAGCAGGTTGGTCTGACTGGCGATATCGTTGATCAGGTTGATCACTTCGCCGATCTTGCCGGCCGCTTCCTCGAGACCTTTGACCTTCTCATTGGCATCGTCCGTCTCTTTGACCGCGGCGCGCGCAACCCGCGTGCTTTCCGCTGCCTGACGGCCGATCTCTTCGATCGACGATGACAGTTCCTCCGTTGCGGTCGCGACGGTCTGCGTATTGGTGCTCGCCTGTTCGGACGCGCTTGCAACGCTCGCGGATCTTTTTGAGGTCTGCTCTGCCGTACTGGTCAGGCCTTCCGCAGCAGTCTGCATTTCCGCAGAGGCAGAGGCGAATACGCCAAGGGCGTCGTATGCCGTCTTTTCGAACTCGGCGGTAATGGCGCTGATCTCTTCGGCCCGCCGTTTGATGGCTTCTGCCTGCTTCGCTTCTTCCGCCACACGCAGGCGTTCCTGTTCGGCGGCTTTCTGGTCGGCCTCTTTCTGCTTGGCGTCTGCGAGACGCTGTTCTTCCTGCAGCCGCTCGGTTTCCTGCATACTGTCGCGGAAAACGATGACCGACCGCGCGATATCGCCGATCTCGTCTTTCCGGTCTCCATCGGGCACGTCCACATCGGTCTTGCCGTCTGCCAGCGTCTTCATGACCCCGAGCATGTTGTTCAGCGGCACGGTAATGCTCCTGGCGATACCCATTCCCGCAACGCCACCGAGGGCCATCCCGACAAGCGTGCCTACCCCGATCATGAGAAACGCGAGCATCATGATCCGTTGCTGTTCCTGATCCCTGACGACCAGAAGGGCGGCTTCTTCAGCCTGAAATTCTGCCATTATTTTCCGGAACGCATCGAACTAGGTCTTGCCTTTTGCCTCACCGACCAGGGATGCGACGTCGTTCATCGTGGCTCCTGCGCCCACCGTGCGACGCATCGCAATCATCGGCTCCGTCACATTTGCGATCCAGGCGGAAATCGTCTTTTCGGCTTTTTCAAGTCTGGCGACCTGGGGCGGGTTATCGCTGACCGTATTCTTCAGGGCGGAGATTTCCGCATTGAAAACTTTCTGTCCGCCATTGTAGGGTTCCAGAAACTCATCCTTTCCGGCGAGCATGAAACCGCGCATGCCGGTTTCCATATTCACAGCGGCCCCGACGATAGAATCGCCAGATTTGAGCACCTTATGGGTGTGATTGACCCAGTTGACGCTATCCTTGATCGATAGCAGGGACCACGTTCCGACCCCGCCCACGATTACGAGGAGCAGGAGCGGAACGGAAATACCAGAGAGAATTTTGGATCTGATTTTTAGAGCGCGTATGCGATTATTTACACTAATCATGACTAGTTCCTTCGACAAGTTTTTCGGCTAGAGATGGTGTTCCGTCTGTGAGTTGAAGGCGGATGTCCCTTGGGAAAACCATAGGTAAGGGGCGCTGCAAGGAGGGGGTAGTCGGCGTTTATTCATGATTGTAGAACCGGTATCGTATTATCCGTATTAATACTTGGCAGGCATGTATTACTTGTTCCGGTGTATCAATTTTCTTTAAATGAATAATTAAAATGACTGTATTGGGGCATGCGTTCAGAGCCAGAGAGGCTGGCCTGAAGTTTGACGAAGGACGGTAACCGCGCGGGTAATTCGAAAAAGAAAACGGCGGCCCCCGCTGCCGGGAGCCGCCGTCATGTTATCCGATGGTGTGTGGATCGCGCGATGGCGTGCGCGTTTAGCCCTCCCGGACTTTCTTCAGGAACCCGTCGACGGAGGTCCCGAGCTTGTCGGACTCCTCGGTCAGCATCGTCGCCGAGGAAAGCATCTGGGTTGCCGCCGAACCGGTATCTCCAGCCGCCTGGCTGACAGACGAGATATTGGTGTTTACTTCTTCCGAAGCGGCGGAAAGCTGCTGGATATTGTTGGAGATCTCCTGGGTGGCAGCACCCTGTTCCTCAACCGCGGCAGCGATTGTCGAGGCGATCTCGTCGACCGTCTTGATCGTGCTGTTGATCGATTCGATCGCTTTGACGGCTTCGCCGGTTGCGCCCTGGATTGCCGCAACCTGGCTGCCGATATCCTCGGTCGCCCTTGCTGTCTGATCGGCGAGGGATTTGACCTCTGTCGCAACGACCGCGAAGCCCTTGCCGGCTTCGCCCGCCCGTGCCGCTTCGATCGTCGCATTCAGCGCCAGCAGATTGGTCTGGCTGGCAATATCGTTGATCAGATTGACGACCTCGCCGATTTTCTGGGAGGCTTCTTCGAGACCCTGGACCTTTTCGTGGGCTGTTTTGGTCTCTTCGACGGCTCCGCGCGCGGTGCGGGCGCTTTCCGAGACCTGCCGGGTGATCTCCTGGATGGAGGCGGAAAGCTCTTCGGTCGCGGTCGCCACCGTCTGCACGTTCGAGGACGCTTCCTCGGATGCGGCGGCCACCGTCGCGGACTGCGAACTTGTTTCCTCGGCGATGGCACTTACCGCCTGGGCGGATGACTGCATTTGTGCTGCCGCCGCCGCGAGCTGGCGCACGACGCCGCCGACATCGGCCTCGAAGCCTTCCGCGAGATCGAGCAGTTCCTGTTTGCGTTTCCGGGCCGCTTCTTCGTCCGCTTCGCGGGCCGCCTGTTCGGATTGCCGTTTCGCTTCGATGGCGTCGAGTTCGCGCTGTTTTTCAGCCTCTGCCGCCTTTTTCTCGTTTTCGTCGGCAATTGCCTTCTGGCGGAGACCCTCCTTCATGGATTCGCGGAACTCAATGAGCGCCGTTGAGACCGCGCCGATTTCATCGTTGCTGCGCACCTTGATCTCGATGTCGAGATCGCCCTGCTGGAGGGAAGCGACGTTGCTGACGACTTCGCGCAGCGGTCGTGAGATGGCGCGGCTGACGATGAGCCAGGCGATGATGGCGGCCGACAGAAAGCCGATCCCGGCGACAATTTTCATCAGCCAGACAGCGAATTTTTCGACTTCTTCCGCGTGCTTGGCCGCAGCGTTCGTAAACCCGGCGATCTGCGAGAGGAGAGATGTGAGCTCTTTGTTCAGCTTCTGCTCCTCGGCTTCAATCGTTTCGATGATCGTTCCCGCCTGCGCCAATTGACCGCTTTTAAGAAGGCTCTTTGCTTCGGCCGCGTGTTTGTCGAAGTCTGCATGATGCACTTCGACTTTTTTGAGCGTTTCAAGAACGTGAGAAAATTCTTTCTTCTGTTCTTCGGAATCGGCGGAGGTAAGAGCCTCCTGCGCCCGCTTTTCTCCTTCGAGTATCTCCCCGTTTACCTTCTTCGACAGTTTTTCAAAGGCGGCAACGGAGGTTTCGAAAGGTTCCCGGTATTGCGGGCGTTCCAGCATCTTTTCGCCATACCGGACGGCCCGTTCGAAGGCGACCGACTGTTCAAGCTGATGGAGCGTGATGTTGGTGACAATATCGGTAAGCGGGATATCGCGTTCCGCGATGCCGACGATCTGTTTGTTGATCGTATTCATCTGCGTGATCCCGATCGCGGAGACCGCAGCCAGCGCGACCATACAGACCGCGATAACGCCGCCTATCTTGGCGCCGACACTGATCGACCGGCCGCGTTTCGGCGTATCGCCAGTTTCCGATCGCCCCGCGGGTTTCTGCGGGCCGGCGTCAGGTCTCTCGACCGACCCCGGGTTTCCGACCGGTTCCGCGTTTGTTTGTTCAATCGCGGGTTCGGCAAGGTCGGTTGTTCTTTGACCACTCATTAGAATTCTCCTCAGAACCGGGCTTGCTGGTTGAGCGGTGTTGGAAGTCTGCGCTGTCACCAATGATTAGTGATGGTGCTATAAAAATGATTAAATACTATTAATAGATAAGTATAATGCCGATAAAATAGAGATTGGGATTGTAAGAAAGCGTTATGTATTTGATTCGGATGATATACATATGTAATACATCAGAATGTTTATTTTTTAAGAATCGTATTACATATGTTTTACACTGAGAATAAGGGTTAATTGTACTTTTTTTGTTCAAATCTGCAGGTGACGTCTGAAATGCGCTTCAGCCCATACCGTACCCTGCGCGCGGCAAGTCAGTTGCACGTTTGAAACAGCCCAAATCCGGTATTTGTCGATAATTTACGCGGGTACGTCAGTTCTGCCGGGCAGCATCCAGCGCCGCGATCATCTCGGCCGGCGTGACGAATTTACGGCGCGGCGCACCGTCCGGCGCAGCGCCGATTTCGAGCCGGTCGATTTCTTGCCAGTCGTCAAAGCTGATGATACGGACCCCGCGCTCCGCAAGCAGGGCATCTATTCCGTCAGTCCCGCTGCGCCCACCTTGGTCATATTCGGTGACGATCCGGTCGACGACCTCGAGGGAGTCGTTCTTGTTGGTGCCGATCGTGCCCGACGCGCCCCGTTTCAGCCAGCCGACTGCATAGAGCCGCTCGGCGACCTTGCCGTCGTCGTTCTCGATGATGCCCCGTTCTTCGTTGAAGGGGAGATTGTCGATGGGGAACGCGCGGGACCCGATACAGGTGATCACAAGCTGACAGGGAATCTCGTAAATCTCGCCGGTGCCGTGGACCTTTCCCTTTGAATCGACACGGGTGCGCTCGACCCGGACGCCCTCGACGCGGTTGCGCCCCAGTATTTCGACGGGGGATGCATAGAAGCCGAAATGCACCTTTTTCGATTTGCCGTCCGGGCTGACATCCAGAAAAGAGCGCATGGTCTCGATATTCTTTTCGCGCAGGCGCAGATCCCGGTCTGACATATAGTCGGCGACGATACGCCCGGGCAGATGGGCCGGATCGAGGACCGGGACAGCATTTTCCAGTTCGCCCATTTCGCGCAGTTCGACATTGGTGAAAGACGCTTCAACGGGACCGCGGCGGCCCAGCATGTGGATGTCCGTAATCGGAGAGGCGTGGGCCGCTTCGGCCGCGTAGGGGACAAGGTCGGTGACGGACATTTCGGAGGCAGTCTTCGCCAGAACGCGCGCGACGTCGAGGGCGACATTGCCGACGCCGATGATCACAGCGGCATCGACATCGAGGTCGGGGTCCAGGTCCCTGAAATCCGGATGTCCGTTATACCAGCCGACAAACGCGTTGGAGCCGAACACGTTGGGCAGGTCTTCGCCCGCGATGCCAAGCCGGTTGTCATGGGGCGCGCCATAGGCCAGCACGACGGCATCGTATATTTCCAGGAGCTCGGGGATGGACACGTCCCGGCCTACCTCCACATTACCGAGATAGCGTACCCGCTCATGGCTCAGGGTGCGCTCGTAAGCTTTCGAGACCCGTTTGGTTTTCTGATGATCGGGGGCGACCCCGGCCCGGATCAGGCCGAACGGGGAGGGCAGGCGCTCGATCACGTCCACGCGGCAGTCCGGGTCCTTGTCGACAAGGCCCTGCGCGGCGTACATGCCGCCCGGACCGGATCCGACGACCGCTATGGTATGGCTCATCGTGAAGTCCTCATCCCACCGTGTGCGTGTCTTTGCGACATCTGAAGGTGAATATCATAGCGGTTGCCGGGCGGGATTAAAGGGCAGGCGGGGAATCGCCGTTGCGATCGCGGCTACCAGAGCTGTTTCGTCGCGAGCCGCGCGCCTTCGGCCATGGCTTCGAACTTGGCCCATATCACCTTCGGGTGGACCTCGGTGTGATAGCAGGCCTGGGAAGAAAATCCGCAATCGCCGCCGGCAAGAACGTTTTCCCGACCGACCAGCTTGGCGAACCGCACCAGCCTTTCGGCGATCAGTTCGGGATGCTCCACGATGTTGCTGGCATGGGTGATGACGCCCGGAATGAGGGCGCGGCCCTCGGGCAGCTTGATATCTTCCCAGATATGATATTCGTGCTCATGGCGGGCGTTCGCCGCCTCGAACGAATACGCGCCCGCCTTCACGTTCAGCATGTACTGCGCCACGTCACCCATCGGTGCTTCGTGAATCCGCGGCCCTTCGTTGATGCCGTAGCAGGTATGAAAGCGGATTTTCTCTTCCGGGATATTCCGGATGCTGTGATTGATCGCCTCCACATAGGTATGCGCCTTGCGGTCCTTCGCCGCATCGTCCAGCGCCGGATCGACGAGTATGTCGCACAGGAACGGATCGTCGATCTGGAGCAGGAAGCCGGCATCGACGATGGCCTCGTATTCTGTCCGCAGCGCCTCCGCGACCGCTTCGGCGAATTCCTCTTCGGTTTTGTAATACTCGTTATAGCCGACGCCGGCGGGGGCGACGGCCGGAATGAAGGCGCCCTCGACATCAACGTCCTTCAGCGCCGCTTTCAGATTGTCGATATCGCGGTGCAACGCCGCCTCGCCCTTATAGGTGACAGGCCCGACGCAATAGGACGGATACATCGGCACCACGGTGCCGCCGAGCATGGCCCGGGCGAAATAATCCTCGTAATACTCCGGAAAAGCGGCGATCTCGGCCGAGAACAGGTTGTATTTTTCGTCCGGACGGCCCTGGAATCCGTCGAGCCGTTCCTCGATATAGGTGAAGAACCCGGGCTTGGACATCTCCCCGTCGGTAACCACATCGATGCCGAGATCCGCCTGACGTTTGACGATTTCCTTCACGCCTTTCGCGATTTCGGCCTGATAGGCGTCATCGCTATAGTTTTCGCCGCTCATCTTCGCCTTCATCGCATCGAGGACTTCGACGGTGCGCGGCAGGCTGCCGACATGGGTGGTCAGAATCCGGTCTTTGTTGCCCTGCATGACGTTTCCCTTATTTGATTTCCCGGGTTTTTCCCGTTTACCAGAGTTTTCGCGTTGCCCGCCGCGCGCCTTCGGCGAGCGCTTCGAACTTCGCCCAGATGACTGTCGGATGTATTTCGGTGTGGTAGCAGGCCTGGGATGAAAACCCGCAATCCGTGCTGGCGACGACATTCTCCCGGCCGACCCGGTCGGCGAAGCGCATGATCCGTTCGGCGATCAGGTCCGGGTGTTCGACGATATTGCTGGCATGGGTAACGACGCCTGGCAGCAGGGCGCGGCCTTCCGGCAATTTGATGTCTTCCCAGATATGGTATTCGTGCTCGTGCCGGGGATTGGCGGCCTCGAATGAATAGCCGCCCGCCTTGATGCGCAGAAGGTACGGCGCGACCTCGGCAAGCGGCGCTTCATGGAGGCGGGGACCCTCGTTGATGCCGTAACATGTGTGATAGCGGATTTTTTCTTCCGCTATGTTCCGGGTGGCATGATTGACGGCTTCGACGACGAGGTTGGCGCGTTTCCTGATCGCGGCATCGTCCAGTTTCGGATCGACCAGCGTTTCGCTCAGGAAAGGGTCGTCGATCTGGACCAGGAACCCGGCATCCACGATCGCCTCGTATTCTTCCCCAATCGCGTTTGCGACCGCTTCGAAGAATTCTTCGTCCGTTGCGTAGAAATCATTGGCGCCGATGCCCGCCGGAGAGACCGACGGTACGACGGCGCCCGCGACCTTCACACTTTCCAAAGCCGCGGACAGCGTTTCGAGGTCCCGCTTCAGCGCTGCGTGGCCTTTGTAGGAGATCGGGCCGGTGCAATAGATCGGGTGGAACTTCGCAACGGCGCCGCCATACATGGTGCGCGCCATGTAGTCTGCGTAATATTCAGGAAAGGCCGCGACCTCGGCGGTGTACAACTCGTATTTTTCGTGCGGGCGGGCTTCGAAGCCGTCGATACGCTCTTCGACGTAGCTCATAAAGCCGGGTTTGGACATTTCGCCGTCGGTCACGATATCGATTCCGAGGTCTGCCTGGCGTTTGACGATTTCGTTCACGCCGGAAACGATTTCGGCCTGATAGGCCGCGTCATCGAAATCCCCGCCGCCGAACCGCGCCTTCATCGCGTCCAGTACGGGAAGCGTGCGGGGCAGGCTGCCCACATGCGTTGTCAGAATTCTGTCATTGCTGCCCTGCATACGTCACCTTTTTTATGATTCAAACGATAGCCCTTCTCATGACGGCGCTCTACCTCATTTATGGGTCTGTGTTACCATCCTGAAAATGTCGGAAAGAGCGATGACCGAAAACGTTACCTATCTTTCGCCGAACGGCCAGAATATCTCTTTCGGTACCGGCACCGTCACGCGGATGCTCGTCGGGACGATCGACGGGGTCGTGACGCTGGACCGCAAGCTGCGCGGCAAGCCCTGGGTCGAAACCGCGCGCGGCCTGAATGGTCTGCATATCGGCGCGTTGCTGTGCGAGCCCGGCTCCGGGAAACTTTTCGCGGGATGTCATGCCGATGGCGGGCTGTGGGTCAGCGACGACGGCGTGGGAGAGAACTGGCGGCGCCTGACCGAAGGCCTCGCGTACGATCATATATATTCGCTGGCCACGCGTGAGAATGACGGGGCGGTCACCCTGTTCGCCGGTACGTCGCCAGCCGCATTGTATCGCAGCGACGACCTCGGCGAGAGCTGGACCGAGATTTCAAGCCTGCGTGACGTGCCGGGATCGGATAAATGGACATTTATTCCGCCGCCGCATGATCCCCACGTGAAGAACATCGTCTTCCACCCGACCGAGCCGGAGACGTTTTTCGTCCTTGTCGAACAGGGCGCGTTGCTGAAGACGACGGATGACGGTGCGACCTGGACGGAGCTGGATGCCTATGCAAGCGCCGCAGATAAATCCTGGCGCGAAGTCCACCGGCTGATGATCCACCCGCAAATGCCGGACCTGATGTATCTCGCGACCGGCGAAGGGCTTTACCGGTCCCGCGATGGCGGCGGGACGTTCGTGAACGTCCATCACCGTGGCCAGCGCATGGGGTACCCGGAATTCCTGTTTCTCGATCCCAGCGACCACAAGACCATATGGATGGCAGGCTCCCATCTGGATCCGACCGAATGGTTCAAGGACGGGATCGCCGATTCAACCATTCTGCAAAGCCGCGACCAGGGCGATCACTGGACCGAGCCCAATGCCGGTTTTCCGAACCCCGTGATCGGAGCGTTCGAGGCGATGAGCATGCATCTGTGGTACGGCGGCATGATGCTGGTCATCGGCACCGCCATCGGCGAAATCTGGGCGACGGACGATTACTGCCGGTCCTGGGTATGCCTGGACGACGATGTGCCGCCGCTGTCGAAGGAAGACCATCATTTGCCTTTCATGTCGGACGAAGACCGGGCAGCGGCGATGGCAGAACGGGGACTGTGACGCTACCGCTTCATATCCGGGTTCGTCAGTCCCGCCGCAGGTTGACGAGCGCGACGCCGGCCAGGATCAGGGCGATGGCAGCCCAGACGAACAGGCTGAAGGATTCGCCCAGCAGCAGCACCCCGAAGGCGACGCCGAACCCGACCGACATGAAATTCGCCTGGCTCATATAGGTGGGCCCGGCGATGCGGATCAGTTCGAAAATGGCGTAGAAGTTGATCGCGGCCAGCACCGAGTGCCCGAGCAGTGCCTGTTCGCCGGCGGTCAATGGCCAGCCGGGCGTCTGGAATTCCCCGAGAACCAGCGCCAGCGGCAACGCGAAGAAGGCGGCGGCAAACAGGGTCCCGCTGGACAGGGTGATGGAATCGACGTTTTTCGGGCGCGATTTTTCCGACAGGGCGACATAGGCGATCGCGTGGAGCAAGGGCGCGCCGAAGCCGATCAGAACCCAGATCGCGAGCGACCGGTCGGGCAGGCTCGATTTCGGCAGCACGATCAGCAGAACCCCCGCAAACCCCATCAGGATTCCGGTGGCCCGCAGCCACATGAATTTTTCGATGCGGACGATCAGGCTGATCAGGTAGGTGAAAATAGGCACGAAGGTCATGATGACCGCCATGATCCCCACCGCGACTTTCCCCTGCACCGTGTACAGGATCATGTTCGCCAGCGTGAACCGGACGAGACCGAGTTTCAGGTAGTAGGGCAGGTCCGCGCGCGCAAATCTCGGGCGTCTGCGGCGCAATATGCCCGCGAGAAACAGCCAGCTGCCCGAGAGCAGCGTAAACCAGAACAGATAGCTGACCGGCCGGACACCGTCCGTGACAGCGATTTTGATCAGCACGAAGAAGCTGCCCCAGAGCGCGCCGATCAGGAACAATAGTGCGATCGGCACGAGAGATCGGGCTTTCGCGGGGGGCGTCAATGGTGTGGGGCTCATGTCGAGGGCGATAATAGCACCCTGTGCGGACCGGACGGGGAATCGTCGTTACCGCGGAAACCCGGTGGCCAACCCGCTTTTGAACATCTCGCCGGCTGAGTTCGGGCGCCCCGGACCTGACACCGGGGCAGGACCGATAGCGCCTAGTTCGAGAAGGCGCCTCCGAACATGTCGGGCGTGATCATCAGGGCGATACCGAGCGCCATCAGAGCCCTTGCCGCAGGCGATTCAGCGCCGGGATCGGGGCGTTCCGTCCTCTGTACAGCCGTAACATTCCGGGACCCCCCCCGTAGACGGTTGCGGGGTGTTGTCGGCGATCTGAACCGGGATGTTTTTCGCAGGCGTGTCCGCAGACACAGCGGGCGACAGGGCCAGACATGAGACGACAGCCGCCGCCAGCAATAGTCCGGTGCGTTTCATATTTGCCTACCTTTCGTCAGTTGCGGTTGAACACATTTTTCCGCCGGACGTATCTCCGATTAAGCCGGACGTATCTCCGATTAACTCGAAGCAGATACGCAAGAATAACGTATTCGGATGCCGCAAACGCCCAGAAACAGCGCGAGTCCCAAATTTGACACAGGCCTCGGCAGGCCAGGAATCGGCACCTGCGAGGTTTGCGCGGATCGGTGTAGTCTTCGCCCCGACAGGCCGGAAGCCGAGAGCAAGAAACCTTAAACGGAGGGAGCGCGTCAATGTCGATGAGCGACACCGCCATCTACTACATGGTCGAGATGGACTACCCGCACGAAACGCCGGCCGAGCGCGAAAGGTTCGACGCCTATTACTGGCGGCATATCGACATGCTGCTCACCATTCCGGGGTTCATGACGGCGCAGCGGTTTTACTGCGCCGACACCGACAGGGCGCCGTTTCTCGCGCTCTACCGCCTTGCCGGGCCGGACGTGCTGACGTCGGATGCCTACACGTCGAAAGCGGGCCGCATGTCGGTCCACCCGGATTTCCGCGCCTATATATCCGGCTGGGACCGCAACCTTGTGCAGGGCCCCGCGGGCAGCGGTGGGCCGGACCTCGCAACGGCGATGGGCGACACGATGACACTGATCGACCGGCTGACACCGGACTCGGCGCCTCTGCCGGAGGGAATTGTACCGCTGGAGGTGATCGGACTGGATCGCACGATCGCCCAGCGGGGCGTTGCCGAAGAGGCGGCGGCGGAGCTTTCGCAACCGGCGGACGGGTGGTCGGTCAGGGTGTGGCAGCCGATCCATGCGCTGCGCCGCCCCGACTGAGCGCTTCTGCCGGAAAGGGCGAGCGCCCCGCCTTCTTCAGGTCTTGCGCCGCATGTTCCAGACCACGCGGTACAGATCGAACCGGCGGTCGCGCAGGTTGCGCACCGTGCCTTCCGACCGGGCGACGCGCAGGTCCGACAGTTTCAGGTCGGCAAAGGCGATGGTTTCGGTATTGGGGGCGGTGTCCGCGGCCACGCCGTCCCGGGCGAAGGGCAGGTCCGACGGGGTCAGGATGCAGCTTTCCGCGTAGTGGATGTCCATGTTCTCGACATTCGGCAGGTTGCCGACCACGCCCGACATGACGACATAGCACTGGTTTTCCACCGCCCGCGCCTGGCAGCAGTAGCGCACGCGCAGGTAGCCGCGGCGTTCGTCGGTGCAGAACGGCACGAACAGGATCGTGGCACCCTGGTCCACCAGGTGACGGCCGAGTTCGGGGAATTCGGAATCGTAGCAGATCAGCACGCCGATCGGCCCGCAATCGGTATCGATCGGGGTTACCCGGTCGCCGCCCTTGATGTTCCACCAGTAGGATTCGTCCGGGGTCGGGTGGATTTTGTCGCGCCGGTGGATGGAGCCATCGCGCAGGAAGACGAAGGCCGTGTTGCGGATATCGCCGTCTTCGTGGCGCGTCGGGTGCGAGCCGCCGATGATGTTGATGTTGTAGCGCAGCGCCAGGCGGTTCATGAAGGTCTCGAACCACTCGGTGTATTCGGCGACGCGCTCGATGCCCTCCGCCGGCGGCAGGGCCTTTTTCTCGATCGACAGGAGCTGCAGCGTGAACAGTTCCGGGAAGACCACGAAATCGCAGCGGTAATCGGAGGCGACGTCGACGAAATACTCGATCTGGTTTTCGAAGGCCGAGCGGTCGTCGATTTCGCGCATCTGCAACTGCACCGTGGCGACGCGGACCGAATTGGTCATGGTCAGCGCATCGGCCGGCTCGTGCGTGCCGGTGCCCTCGACATAGAGCGGGTTGCGCCAGATCATATGCGTCGCGTAGCCGAGGGAATCGTGATCGTCGGTGTCGTATTCGTGCAGGATGCCGATCGGTTCGAAATCGTTCGCGAGATGGAAGCGGATCGTGGAATCGCGCAGTTTCCGGTCGGCGACCGCCGCGAGGTAGTCGGCGGGGTCCGGATAGGTGCGCCGCCGCTTGGCGTAGCCCGGCATGCGCCCGCCGAACACGATGCCCTTCAGGCCGAGATGTTCGCACAATGTGCGCCGCGCCTCGTACAGCCGCTGGCCGATGCGCAGCCGCCGGTGGCCGGGATCGACGCTGACCTCCATGCCGTAGAGCCAGTCGCCGTTCGCATCGTGGCGCGAGGCAAGCCCGTCGCCGGTGATTTCGTCCCAGCTGTGCGGCGCCATCGCCGCGGCTTCGTCGATAATGAAGGTCGCGCAGTGGCCGACGATCTCGCCGTCGAGCTCGGCGACGAACTGGCCGTCGGGAAAGGCGACGATCTGGCTGCGTACCATGCGCTGGGTGTTCCAGGGCGACGGCGCGTATATCCGGCGGCTGAGCGCCGCGAGTGCCGGCCCGTCGCTCAGTTTCGCGGGACGGACGGCAAGGGTATGGCGCACCCCGGCGCGCCGGGACGAAGTGGTTTTTGTGCTGGTGTTCATGCGGCGATGTTATGACGGCGGCAAGGCAATAGGGGAAGGGGAAAAGTGGCGAGGCCAGGCAGTTAATCCCGGATCATCGGGAAGGTTCGACGAATTCGCGTCTGTCATGTCTCTGACCTGAACCGGGCTTTCGGGAAAATGACATCACGGCCCCGACAAACGTGTTGTCGCATCCATCGCCTGATGAAGGATGCGGATTACATCGATGGCATCGCCGGTCACCCGTTAGGCTGTCCGCTGGCGCTTCTTGTCTGCGACAAACGTGTCGATATCCAGTGGGACGGCCGGACCGCTTTGCTCGCCGTCGATCAGGGCGGCGCGCAGGGCGCCGCCTCGCACGCATTCTCAGAAAAAACCCGGCAGGAACTCTCCCGCCGGGTTTTGTGTCACTGGCTGTTGCGCAGCCCTGACCGGAGAGGCTTACGCCCCCTCGGTCACGGTCCAGGTGCGGCCCTTGCGGAGCATGTCGTTCAGGCTGCCGGGCGGGTTGGCGGCGCGGACCTGGGCGAGCTGTTCGTGGACCGCTTCGTCGTAGGCCTTCGCCGGGTTGTTGTAGAGCACGCCGAGGGCGACCGGGAATTCCGGCTGTTTCATGTCGGCGAGCATCATGGCGAGGATCTTGTTGGTCTCGTCATGGACCAGGATATCGGCCTCGGTGATGCCGTCTTCGCCCACCGTCACGGCGCGGATGCCGAAGCCGTCCTCGCGCATGGCGAGGCCCTTGTTGCCGTCGGCGCCGAACAGGAGCGGCTTGCCGTGTTCGACCGAGATCGAATTGTCGTTGACCACCTTTTTGTCGGTCCAGCCGTCGAACGCGCCGTCGTTATAGACGATGCAGTTCTGGATGATCTCCACCAGGGAGGCGCCCTTGTGGGCGTGGGCGGCCTTGAGCACGCCCGGCATCTGTTTCTGGTTGGTGTCGAACGTGCGTGCGACGAACCGGGCGCCGGCGCCGAGGGCGAGGCTGAGGGCCGTCAGCGGGGCGTCGACCGAGCCCTGCGGGGTGGACGGCGAGCGGGTGCCGAGCTGGCTGGTCGGCGAATACTGGCCCTTGGTCAGGCCGTAGATTTCGTTGTTGAACAGCAGCAGGTTCAGATCGACGTTGCGGCGGATGGCATGCATCGTGTGGTTGCCGCCGATCGACAGCGCATCGCCATCGCCCATCACGACCCAGATGTCGAGGTCGGGATTGGCGAGCTTCGCGCCGGTGGCAAGCGCCGGTGCGCGGCCGTGGATCGTGTGGAAACCGTAGGAGGCCATGTAGTAGGGGAAGCGCGCCGCGCAGCCGATGCCGGAGAAAAAGACCAGCTTTTCCAGCGGAATCTGCAGTTCGGCGAGCGTGCGGTGCACACCCTTGATTATGGCGTAATCGCCGCAGCCGGGGCACCAGCGGACTTCCTGGTCCGAGGCGTAATCGTTCGGCTTCAGCGCTTCGACAGGCGTTTCGATATTCATCGGTTTATCCTTCCACCCGCGAGCGGATCTCGCGTTCGAGGGTCGAGACCTTGAAGGGCTGACCCGTGATTTGCGTAATGCTTTCGGCGTCGACCAGGTATTTGGCGCGCAGCACGTTGACCATCTGGCCGTTGTTCATTTCCGGCACGATGATCCGGTCGAACTTCGACAGAAGCTCGCCGAGATTGGCCGGGAAGGGCCAGACGTGACGGATATGGATGTGCGAGACGCTGAGGCCGTCCTTCACGCAGCGGCCGACCGCCTGGTTGATCGCGCCGAAGGTCGATCCCCAGCCGACAACCGCGAGCTTGCCGCTGTCTTCGCCGGTCGCGACGGCCTGCGCCGGGATGTCGTTGGCGATGCCGTCGATCTTGGCGGCGCGGACCTTGGTCATCCGGTGATGGTTGTCGCTGTCATACGAGATATGACCGGAATCGTAATCCTTCTCGATGCCGCCGAGGCGATGCATCAGTCCGGGCGTGCCGGGGATGGCCCAGTTCCGCGCAAGGGTCTTCTCGTCGCGCAGATAGGGGTGGAACCCTTCCGGATCGGTGCGGAACGTCACCGGGAAATCCGGAATCGCGTCGGCATCGGGAATTTCCCAGGGCTCCGCGGCGTTGGCGAGATAGCCGTCGCTGAGGAAGATCACCGGGGTCATGTATTTCACGGCGAGCCGGACCGCCTCGATCGCGGTCTCGAAGCAGTCGCCCGGCGTGGCCGAGGCGACGACCGGCAGCGGCGTGTCGGCGTTGCGGCCCCACACGGCCTGGAACAGGTCGGACTGTTCCGTCTTGGTCGGCAGGCCGGTGGACGGACCGCCGCGCTGGACGTTGACGATGACCAGCGGCAGTTCGGTGACCAGTGCGAGGCCGATGGCCTCGGTTTTCAGCGCGATGCCGGGACCGGACGACGACGTGATGCCGAGCTTGCCCGCGTAGGACGCGCCGATGGCGGAACACACCGCGGCGATTTCGTCTTCCGCCTGGAAAGTGGTGACGCCATAGGGCTTCAGGTTGGTCAGCGTATGCAGCAGGGCGGAGGCGGGCGTAATCGGGTAGGAGCCGAGGAACAGCTCAAGCCCCGCTTTCTTCGCGCCTGCGACAAGGCCCCAGGCGGCCGCTTCCGTGCCGGTGACGGCGCGGTAGGTGCCGGGCACCACATCGGCCTTCGGCACGATATAGGCTTCGACGCCGGACGGCAGTTCGACCGTTTCGCCATAGGCATGGCCCGCGTTGAGGGCGGCGATATTCGCCGCCGCGATATTCGGAGCCTTGCCGAAACGCTGGTTGACCCAGTCGATGGTCGGCTGGCGGTCGCGGTTGTACATCCAGCACATCAGGCCGAGCGCCCAGAAGTTCTTGCAGCGCGTGGCTTCCTTCGACGAAACGTCGCAATCGGCGACCGCGGCGTTGGTCAGCTTGTTGATCTCGATCGCGATGACGATGTGGTTGTCCAGCGTGCCGTCTTCGAGCGGGTTCGACGTATAACCCGCCCGCGCGATGTTGCGCTCGGAAAACGCGTCGGTGTTCAGAATCACCGTGCCGCCTTTGGGCACATCCTTCAGGTGCACTTTAAGGGCCGCCGGGTTCATGGCGACCAGAACGTCCGGATCGTCGCCCGGCGTCTGGATGTCGAAGGACGCGAAGTTGATCTGGAAGGCGGAGACGCCGAACGTGGTGCCGGCGGGCGCGCGGATCTCCGCCGGAAAGTCCGGGAAGGTCGCCAGATCGTTGCCCATCAGGGCGGTGGACTGCGTGAACTGCGTGCCGGTGAGCTGCATGCCGTCACCGGAATCGCCGGCGAACCTGATGACTACCGAGTCGAGCGCCTTGCGCTCGCCGTTATCCGTTGAGGCGACGTTTGTGGCCATGGAACCTGTTCCAGATTATTTATATGTGTACAAACAAATTAAGAGGGCGTTTCTTTCCCGTCAAGCCGTGGTCGGACCGGTCTGTCCCAAAAGCGATCTGTGCCGGAACCGCCGGTCATTTTCGTTGCGGAATTCCGGTTTTATATCATGGCTGGCGAGTCTTTCATCCCCAAATTGTCAGGATTTTGACGCCTTTGATCCCGAAGGCCGGGGTTATGTGTCGAGGGTGGGGCCTGCATGTCAGGGAATACAAACCACCGCTTGACAGCCGCCCCGCCTGTGAAGAATAATTGTTCGTACACAAACAAATAATTCCGACAGGATTTCGAGGCACAGATGTCATCCTATTTGAGACCCACGGAACTCGACGAGGCGCTGCAGGCACTGGCCGCAGGGGACCGTGTCATCGTTGCGGGCGGCACGGATTTTTACCCGGCCCGCGTCGGCAAACCCGTCGATGAGGATATTCTGGATGTGACGGCCATCGACGGTCTGCGCCGGATCGAGCAGCGCGGCGATCATTTTCATATCGGGGCGACCGCGACCTGGACCGACCTGATCCGCGCGGACCTGCCGGACTGGTTCCGCGCCATGAAACAGGCCGCGCGCGAGGTCGGCGGGGTGCAGATCCAGAACGCGGGGACCATCGTCGGCAATATATGTAATGCGTCACCTGCGGCGGATGGGGTGCCGGGACTGGTTGCGCTGGATGCATCCGTGGTGCTCGGATCGGTTTCCGGGGAACGGGAAGTACCTGTTACGGAGTTCGTCCTCGGCAACCGGAAAACGGCGCGAAAGCGCGATGAAATGGTGCTCGGCCTTAATATCCCGGTCTGCGGAAAGGATGCGAGCAGCGCTTTCCTGAAGCTCGGCGCCCGCAAATACCTCGTGATTTCCATCGTGATGGTCTCGGCGGTCCTCGAAAAGGCGGCGGACGGCACGGTGGAACGTCTGAGGATTGCCGTCGGATCCTGTTCCGAGGTGGCGAAACGCCTCGCCGCGCTTGAAGCGGACCTTGCCGGAAAGCCGGCGGACGCCTCCCTTGCCGGTCTGGTGACCAAAGACCATGTCGCACCGCTCTCGCCGATCGGCGATGTCCGGGGCTCGGCCGAATACCGCAGCGACGCGGCGCTGACCCTTGTCCGCCGCGCCATCGCAGAACTGACGGAGTAATCATGTCCATCTCGTTCAATCTCAACGGAAAACCCGCCGTCACCGATGCCGCCCCTGCGCGGCGGCTTGCCCATGTGCTGCGCGAGGATCTCGGCCTTACCGGCACCAAGATCGGCTGCGATGCGGGCGATTGCGGCGCCTGCACGGTGTTGCTGGACGGCGAGCAGGTATGTGCCTGCCTCGTGCCGCTCGCCCAGGTTCAGGACCGCGACGTTACGACGGTCGAGGGCCTTGCCGCGGCCGACGGGCGGTTGTCCGACCTGCAGCAGGCCTTTCACGAATACGGTGCAGCCCAGTGCGGCATCTGCACGCCCGGCATGCTGATGGCCGCCGCCGACATGTTCAAACACAACCAAACGCCCAGCGACCAGCAGATCATGGACGCGATGGGCGGCGTGCTGTGTCGCTGCACGGGTTACAACAAGATTATCGACGCGGTGAAGCATGTCGTGCAGCCGAACGGCGTCGACTTCGTCAACCCGGAAGCCGGCGGGGCGATGGGCGCCCGGACGCTGAAAACCGACGGGCTGCAGAAGGTAAACGGCACGGAACTGTTCGGCGCAGATGTCGCGCCTGCCGATGCGCTGTGGGCGCGGACCGTCCGCTCGCCGCATCATTCCGCGACCTTCACGCTCGGCGATTTCGACGATCTCTATAAAAAATGGCCGGGACTGGAACGTGTATTCACTGCCGCCGACGTGCCGGGCAATAACGGTTACGGCATTTATCCGGATGTGAAGGACCAGCCCGCTTTCGCCGATGGCCAGGTGCGTTTCAAGGGCGAAACCGTTGTCGCGCTGGTGGGAACGTACGAAGCGGTTTACGGCATCCGCGATGAAGACGTGCCGATCCATTACGAGGTCCGCGAGCCGCTATTCGGTTTCGCCGGGCTCGACGACGGCGCGCACCAGATGCATGACGCCAATCCCGGCAACATTCTCGCCCACGGTTATGTGAAAAAAGGCGATGCCAAATCGGCGATGGATACCGCCGACGTCGTCGTCGAGGACAGCTTCGCGACCGGTTTCGTCGAACACGGCTATATAGAGCCCGAAGCGGGCTGGGCCCGGCGCGTCGGCGACCGGCTGGAAATCACGGTATCCACCCAGGCGCCCTATATGGACCGCGACGAGGTCGCGCAGATTATCGGTATCCCGAATGAGTCCGTGCGCATCATTCCGACAGCCTGCGGCGGCGGGTTCGGCGGCAAGCTGGACCTCGGCGTACACCCGGTGATCGGCGTCGCCGCCTGGGTGCTGAACAGGCCCGTGCGCTGCACATGGACGCGCATTGAATCCATGGCCGCCTCGACCAAGCGGCACCCGTCGCGCATCACCGCGCGCTACGGCTGCACGAAGGACGGCGATCTCGTCGCCTATGACATGACCGGCGATTTCAATACCGGGGCTTATGTTTCCTGGGGGCTGACGGTGAAGGACCGCGTCCCGGTCCATGCGACGGGGCCTTACTATGTACCGCATGTCGAAGCGGCGACCCGCGCGGTCTTTGCCAACGAAACGCCGGCGGGCGCGTTCCGCGGATTCGGTATCCCGCAGGCGGCCATCGCCCACGACACGCTGATGGACATGATGGCCGAGGAAATCGGCATGGATATCCTCGAATTCCGGCTGCGCAACGCGATCCGCAAGGGTCAGGATACCGCGACCGGCCAGGTGCTCGAATATTCCGCCGGGCTCGACCAGTGCCTCGAAGCGTTGCGCGAACCGTGGAAAAAGGCCCGTGCGGCCGCGGATAAGTTCAACGCGGAAGCGGACGGCGTGACCCGGCGCGGCGTCGGCCTCGGCTGCATGTGGTACGGCTGCGGCAATACCTCTTTGTCCAACCCGTCAACGATGCATGTCGGCATTGCCGCCGATGGCACGGTAACGCTGTATTCGGGCGCGCAGGATATCGGTCAGGGCACCAATACCACCATGATGCAGGTCGCCGCCGACGGGCTCGGCATCCGCATGGACAAGATGAAGCTGGTCTGGGGCGATACCGACAAGACGGCGGATGCGGGCAAAAGTTCGGCATCGCGTCAGGCCTATGTATCCGGGCGCGCGGCGATGGAAGCGGGGCAGGACCTTCGCGGCCAGATACTGCGTCTCGCCAATGTCGGCGACAACGCGTCGATCGAATTCGGCGCGGGCCGTCTTACGGTCACCGACGGGGACGCCGTCCGCGAAATCGATCTGTCCGAACTGCCTGCGGACAAGCTGCACGGCAATGTGCTGGTGGGCGAGGCGACGTTCGATCCGCCGGCAACGCCGCTCGACGACATGGGGCAGGGCAATCCGTATGGTACATATGGCTTCGGCGCGCAGGTCGCCGAGGTCGAGGTCGATGTCGAGCTCGGCACGGTGAAAGTGCTTCATGTCTGGGCGGCCCACGATGTGGGGGCGGCGATCAATCCGATGCAGGTCGAAGGCCAGATTCACGGCGGGGTGGCGCAGGGACTCGGCCTCGCGCTGATGGAGGAATACCTGCCGGGGCGGACCGAAAACCTGCACGACTATCTGATCCCCACCTTCGGCGACGTGCCGCCGATCGATGTCTATCTGATCGAGGACCCCGAACCCACCGGCCCCTACGGGGCAAAGGGCATCGGCGAACCTGCCCTGATCCCGACGCCGCCGGCGATCTTCGGGGCGATTTATCATGCAACGGGGGTGCGGATGAAGCAGGCCCCGGCAACGCCGGACCGCGTGCGGGCGGCCATTCTTGCGGCACAGGGAGAAGAAAAATGAGCGATGCTGACACCAAGGCCGGAGACGGCGTTATCACGTGCGATGCATGCCCCGTTCTGTGCCGCATCCGTGAGGGCAAGACGGGCGCGTGCAGCCGCTACGGCAATGTTGAAGGCACGCTCACGCGCACCGATCCATTGATCGTCACCCAGCAGATTTCGGACGAGAACGGCGATCTGGTGCCGTTCCTGCCGGCGCAGGAAGACGGCGGGCTGCCCGAATGGGACGGATCGCTGAATTTCCAGTCGCCGTCCTTCGTGACCGGCATCGGCGCGACCACGACGTATCCGGATTACAAGCCGGCACCCTTCATCGTGTCGTCCGTGCATCACGATGTCGACATGATCACCGTCGTCTCCGAAGGCGTGTTCAGCTATTGCGGCGTGAAGGTGAAGATCGACACCGACCGGTATATCGGCCCGGAAGCGGCGCCCGTCCGGGTGAAGGGAGAACAGGTCGGTCATGTGACCACCGCGGAATACGGCTCTCAGATGCTGGCGCTTGGCGGCGTGCATCACCTGACCGGCGGCAGCAAGAAAGAGGGCAACGCGACCTGCCAGGCGATGCTGGCCCTGTGTAACAAGGGGGCGGTTGAAATGACCATCGATGGCGGGGCGACGCTCACCGTCGAGGCAGGCAAGCCGCCGATCATCGACGGTAACCTGGAAGAACGGATGCGGGTCGGGTGCGGATCGGCGACCATCGGCATGTTCGCCCTGCAATGGCACGGTCATGCGGACGAGGTCATCGTGGTCGACGATCACATCACCGGCGTTCTAAGCGAGCACCAGTCGGGCAAGTTCCTCGACATGCCGCCTGCCGGTATCCGCGTCCGCGGCCGCCGCTCGACGGCGGGGCGCTATTTCCAGGTCGCCGAGCCCGGTGCCGGCTGGGGCGGCACCGATATCACCGAGCCGCTGTCCATTATCGAGAGCATCGACCCCGAGGTGGCCTGGCCCGGTCTGCGGCTGCTGATGGTCAGCACCACGGGTGAGGATCAGGCCTACTTCATCCTGGACGACGATCTGAAACCGGTGCCCGCCGACATGCCGGCGGAGCTTGCCGTCTCGGTTGACCGGATCGCCGAGAACTGCGAACCGGCACTGAGCACGGTGCTGTTCATGGGCGGCGCGGGCGGCAGCCTGCGCGCGGGCGTGACCGTGAACCCCGTTCTGCTGACGCGCTCGGTACGTGAATTGCGCACCCGCGTGACCTGTGGCGGCGCGCCTGTTTATGTCTGGCCGGGCGGGGGCATCACGTTGATGGTCGATGTCCTGCGCATGCCGGATAATTCGTTCGGGTATGTGCCGACGCCGGCGCTGGTCGCCCCGATCGAATTCTCCATGCCGCGCGATGAGTTCATCGCGCTCGGCGGATACGAGGATCATATCAAGCCGATTGGCGACGTTCTGAAGGAAGGCGGCCTGCACGGCGTGAAACCGATGGCCTGGCAGGGCAACAACCCTTGGCCGCTGGCCGAACGCCGGGCGCTGGAAGACGTCTGACCCCGTCCGATGGATGCGCCTCAGGTAGCCCTTCTGCCCGACGGGCGTCGGCTGCATCTGCAGCATGGGCCGATCGACCTGGTGATTGAAGCCTTCGGGGACCGCGACGAAGTCGGCGCCGCCTATCGTCAGGCGCGGGACCGTTTTCGCACCGTGCTCGGCGAACTCGTCGGCGAACTTTCCCGGTTGCGTGAACCGGTCGCCGCCGACATTCCGCGCTGGACGCCGGACGGGCCGACTGCCCGCCGCATGATGCAGGCCGTCTGGCCGCATCGGGAGGTGTTCGTCACGCCGATGGCGGCGGTCGCGGGATCGGTGGCGGACGAGGTCATGGCCGCGCTCGTGGCCGGACGCGAGCTGAAAAAAGCCTATATCAACAATTCCGGCGACATTGCCGTGCACCTTGCGCCGGGACAGTCACTCCGCCTCGGCATTGTCGGCGAACTTTTCCGGCCGACGATAGACGGTACCGCCGAACTGACGTTCGAAAATCCCGTGCGTGGTGTCGCGACCAGCGGATGGCAGGGGCGCAGCCTGTCCTTCGGCATTGCCGATGCCGTGACCGTTCTGGCAGAGAATGCGGCGGCGGCGGATGTCGCGGCGACGCTGATTGCGAATGCGGTGAATGTCGACCATCCGTCCATCGAGCGCGCGCCGGCGACGGAACTGGACGAACAGTCCGATCTCGGCGACCGGTTGGTGACGCTCGGCGTCGGGGACCTTGATCACGCAGCCGTGGACGAAGCGTTGGCGGCGGGTTTCAGGGTCGCAAAACGCATGGAGGATGCTGGACTCATTGCGGGTGCGGTGTTGGTATTGAAGAAGGAAATGCGCGCCACCGGCACCCTGCCGGGGATGGCGCAGATCGGAAGCCTGCCGGCGACGGCATAACATTCGCCCCAACGGCGAAACAGGAGAGGAATATCAGAATGGACGACGGAAGAATGGTCGTTGAAACCCGGCCCGAGGGCGATTTCGGTGATCTGGTGAAGGTGCGGAAATTCGTGATGCATGTCGAGGAAGTGCTGCACGAATTCGGCCCGCCCGCAGAGACGCCGCAGCTCAAAGGATATATCGCTGCCGTTGCCCAGAACCCCTATGCGGGGCGGTATGTCGAAGACATCATCCCGCTGATGGAACAGCTGAAACCGATGGGAATCGCCATGGCCAAGCGCCTGATGGCGGTGATGGGCGGTGCGAACGCGATTGTCGGATACGGCAAGGCTGCCATCGTGGGCGAGAACGGCGAACTGGAGCACGCGGCGCTCTGGCATGAGCCCGGCGGGTACGGGATGCGCGAACTGATGGAGAAATCGGCTGCCATCGTGCCGTCGACCAAGAAAGTCGGCGGGCCCGGCTGCACCATCGACGTGCCGATCGCGCACGCCAATGCCGCTTACGTGCGGAGCCATTTCGACACGGTCGTCTGTTCGATCAACGACGCGCCGCGGGCCAACGAAATCGTCTGGATCCAGTCGATGTCCAACGCGCCGCGGATCTATTCACGCTCCGGCGGTCTGCGCGACGAGGACACGAAGGGCGAAGACGGACTGCGCTAGGGCGGGAGCGTCCCCCTCCAGAAAAGAGGGGGACGAACCATATTATCGCGCGTTGAGCGCCTTCCACACCTTTGCCGGTGTCGCCGGGATACCGAGTTCCCTGCCGCCATTGCCGTCCAGCGCGTCCATGATCGCATTGTAGATCACCGGGTAGGAGCCGCCATTGCCGGCCTCGCCGCAGCCTTTGACGCCGAGCGGGTTGGTCTTGCACGGCACCGCATGGGTGGTGAAGTCGATATGCGCGATATCGGCGGCGCGGGGCAGCTGGTAGTCGAGGAAGGTGCCGGTCACGAGCTGGCCGTCCGCGTCGTAGATGGTGTCTTCGCCCATCACCTGACCGATACCCTGGGCGATGCCGCCATGGACCTGGCCTTCGACGATCATCGGGTTCACGACGACGCCGAAATCGTCGACGACGGTATAGCGGTCGATTCTGACGACGCCGGTATCCGGATCGATCTCGACTTCGGCGACGTGGCATCCGTTCGGGAAGCTGATCGGCGCGGTCTTGTGGTTGACCTTGTGCGAGAGCGAGTCCGGCAGGTCGTCGACGCCGCCGAGATCGCGGGCCTTTTCTGCCAGGGTCATGATGCCGACGCTTTTATCGGTGCCGGCAACCGTGAACTTGCCATCGACGAATTCGATATCCTCTATCGCCGCTTCGAGCACGTGGCCGGCAAGCTTCTTGCCGTTCTCGATGATCGTCTCGGCGCATTCGATGATGGCGCCGCTGGCGGCGATCATCGAGCGCGATCCGCCGGAACCGCCGGCGCCGTCGCTCATTTCGTCGGAATCCCACTGGACCAGATTGATCGCCTCGAACGGAATGCCGAGCTGGGCCGAGAGGACCTGGGCGAAGGGCGTCGCATGGCCCATGCCGAAATCCTTGTTGCCGGTAATCAGCGTGACGGAGCCGTCTTCCTCGAACCGGATATCGGCAAGTTCGGTGCCCGGTCCGGCCGTGGTTTCAAGATACGGGGCGATGCCGATGCCGCGTTTCATGCCGGCCGCTTCGGATGCCTGTTTCCGCGCGGCATACCCGGCGTAGTCGGCGCGCTCCAGACACATGTCCATGATGATTTCGAATTCGCCGGAATCGTAGGTCAGGTCCACCGGCGTTTCGTGCGGGAACATGTCCGGGCTGATCATGTTGCGGCGGCGGATTTCGACACGGTCGATTCCCATTTCCTCTGCGGCCTTGTCGATGAGGCGTTCGAGAAAGAACTTGGATTCTGGCCGTCCGGCGCCGCGATACGGGCCGGTGGGCACGGTGTTCGTGAACACGCATTTCGCGTTGTAGGAAATGGCCGGAGTCTTGTAGAGGCTGATGATATTACGGCTCGTCACCATGGTCGCGGGCCACGGGCCCATCGCGGTGAGGTAGGCGCCCATGTCGCCGACGCCGTCGACGCGGAGCGCCAGGAAATTACCGTCCTTGTCGAGGGCGAGGGCCAGCTCGAACGTCATCGCGCGGCCGTGGTGATCGGACAGGAAGCTCTCCGAGCGATCGCCCGTCCATTTGACGGGGCGGCCGAGTTTCTTCGCCGCATGCATGACGACGATGGCTTCGTTGAAGGCGGAACCCTTCATGCCGAAAGAGCCGCCGACCTCCTTCGAGATGATGCGCACCTTGTCGGGCGTGGTGCCGAGCATGTTGGCGGTACCATTGCGATAGCCGGAGACGCCCTGCGTGCCGACATGGAGCGTGTAGCGTTCGGTTGCGGCATCGTATTCCGCGACGGTGGCGCGGGGTTCCATCGCGGCGACGATGATCTTTGTATTGGTCAGTTCGACCTTCGTCGTGTGGGCCGCCTCGGCGAAGGCTTTCGCGACCGCTTCGTCGTCGCCCCACTGGAAGTCGAGACAGGTATTGTTGGGCGCGTCTTCCCAGACGACGGGCGCGCCGTCCCTGACCGCTTCGACCGGATCGCTGACGGCGGGCAGGGTATCGATATCGAGTTCGATCATCTCCATCGCGTCGCGTGCCTGGGCAGCGGTTTCGGCGATCACCACGGCGACCGGATCGCCGACATGCTTGACCTGGCCGACCGCCAGAGAGGGGCGCGGCGGCACCACAGCGGCAGATCCGTCCCGGCTTTTGACGCCGATGGGGCAGGGAATGTCCTTCACGCCGTCGGCGCGCAGGTCTTCGCCGGTATGGACTGCGATGACGCCGGGGGCAGCGAGGGCGGCTGCGGTGTCGATGGACCTGATATCGCCGTGGGCGACGGGTGAGCGCAGGAAGACGGCGTAGGCTTGGCCTTCGGCGTTATAGTCGTCTGAATATTCGCCACGACCGGTCAGCAGCTTGGGATCTTCTGTCCGAAGAACGGGTTGGCCAATACCAAATTTCAGTGTGTCCAGAACGGCGTCGTCAGGCATATCGGAGGCTCTCTCATGCGTGGGATGTTGGTCTAATGTAACAGAGGGTTATACGGGTGCAATCCCGCCCAGCGCCGCAACAAGGATGGTTGCGCTCAGGCTTGACAACCCGGCGGGCGCGAACGAACCTTGTATGTACACAAACGAATAATCGTCTCACTGATTGTCCAGCCGGGAGCGCGCCATGCCAGCCAATATCCGTAAAACATCCGTCATTGTCGAAGAAACGCGCCAGGACATCGGCCGCGCCGTAAACCCGCCGACACGCAAGGCCGCGGCGATCGCCGTCATCGAAAACCCGTTCGCGGGAAGGTACGTGGAAGACCTGACGGAGCTGATGGATATCGGCGCAGAGCTGGGAGAGATGCTGGGCCGGATGTGCGTCCAGGCGCTTGGCATCAAGCCGGAAGAGGCCGAGGGCTACGGCAAGGCGGCCATCGTCGGCGAGAATGGAGAATGGGAACACGCGGCCGCCATCCTGCATCCGAAGCTTGGCGCGCCGCTGCGCAAGGAAGTCGAGAAGGGGGCGGCCCTTGTGCCCTCCGTCAAAAAGCTCGGCGGACCCGGCACCGCGATCGATATTCCGCTCGGTCACAAGGATGCAGCTTACGTGCGGAGCCACTTCGACGGTATGGAAGTGCGGCTCGCGGATGCGCCGCGGGCGAATGAAATCCTCGTCGCGATCTCGGTCACCGATTCAGGCCGTCCGTTCCCGCGGGTCGGCGGGCTGACGACGGATGAAATGATCGGCGAGGACGGGTTGCGCTAGCAGGGAAGCCAAGGGCTCAGACGACTTCCGGTATCCGCTCCGCCGGCGGCGTGTTGCGGCTGCGGCCGGATGCGACCTTGCCGTCGATAACGACCATGCCGACGCCCGGAATATCGCCCATCTGAACGCTTTCCAGCAGGTCCTTGCCCGCCGTGTGCTGGGCACGATCGAGGAACACGAAATCCGCAGCGCGGCCGACTTCGATCAGGCCGCAGTCCAGGTCGCGCATCCGGGCCGTGTTGCCGGTCGCGAAACAGAACGCGATTTCCGCCGGAATATCGCCCAGCGACGACAGCATGGAGACCATGCGGATGATGCCGAGCGGCTGAACGCCGGAGCCCGCCGGGCCGTCCGTGCCGAGAATGACCCGTTCCGACTGGTTCAACTCGAACGCTGTGCGCAGCGCGAACAGCGCGGCTTTTTCGTTGCCGTTATGGACGATTTCGATCCCTGCGCCGCAGTCCTCGCAGAGACACCGAATTTGATCCAGGGGCAGGGCCGTGTGCCCGCCATTGATGTGCCCGATGATATCGGCGCCGGCTTCGAGCACGACGTCCTTGTCGATCAGGCCGGAACCGGGGATTGAGGGCCCGCCCGTGTGGATTGTCGACTGGATGCCGTATTTACGGGCCCAGTCCACCATCTGTTTGGCTTCGTCGCCCGCCTTGACGCCGCCAAGGCCGATTTCGCCCAGCAGCTTTACCCCGGCCTCGCCGAGTTCCTTGAAATCTTCCTCGACCATGCCTTTTTCCAGGATCGGCGCCCCGGCATGCATCTTCACCCCGCCGATGGGAAACGCCGAGAAACAGCGCTGCGCCGTGATGCCGAGCGCGACAACGCCCTTGGGGTCCTTCGGGCGACCGGGAAGGTGAACCTCGCCGGCGGAGATCATGGTGGTCACACCCCCATGCATGGAGGAATCGATCCAGTTGGTCTGATTCTGGCGCGGGGTCCAGTCGCCAAAGACGGGATGGACATGACTGTCGATCAGGCCGGGGCACAGGGCCGTGCCGTGGGCATCGATCGTGATATCGGCCTGGTCGGTGTCGAGGTCTTTCTCCTTGCCGAAGGCCGTGATCTTGCCGTCAATCGCAACGAGCGTATCGGCGTCGAGCACCGGATTTTCCAGCGCGCCGGACAGCATCAGTCCGATGTTCCTGATAACGGTCTTGCCCTTCGGTGCCTCCGGGGCGGCGGGTCCAGCCATGTTCTTTTTCTCCAGTCGGTCGATGGTCATTCGTATGTACACGAACGGTCAGAGGGTCGCCTAAACCGATGATGGGATCAAGAGGCAATCAGGACCGAACAGCAGGGCCGCTGTATGTGTCCGAGCGGTGTGCCCGGCCGGCTCAGACGGCGAAAACTTTGGAAACGTGGGCCGCGATCTCGTCAATCGTGGCGCCGGTCAGGTCCTTGTTCAGTTCCGCCTCTACGATCTCTGTCGTCTTTGGATTGAGCGCGCTGCGGATATGACCGAGGGTTTTCGGCGGAGCAACCAGGACCAGACGATCGAACGTTTTATTGCTGTACTCGGCGTTCAGCCTGTCGGCGAGATCTTTCGCGAACGCTTCCTTGACCTGATCGTGCCAGTCAGCTTTGGGAGCCATGCCATGACGGGCCCCGCCTACGGATTCATGGTTTCTGCCCGGCCGGTCAGTGCCGAGGTCGCGGGTGGGCGGGATCAGGTTCTCGATCTCCCGGTCCGTGAGTTCCGCCAAACCCCGGCCGGGACCAAGGTTTTCCATAAACCGCGCATGTGCCGCATCTGCTACGAGTATCCAGGTTTTCTTCGCTTTCATTGCATGTTTCCCGATTGAATTGCGGGGTACCGAAAGGTATCCCGTCAGCAATCCAATCAGGAATATGTCGCTGGCGATATAATCTGGATCAACTCCGCGGTCGTGCTTGGGGAGACATGCGGCTGTCGCGTCATTCCGCGGCGGTCGAATTGCGCCGGTCGGATGCTTCAAGGCGCGCACACAGTTCGTCCGTGTTCTGAACGTCGCCGAAATGCGTGTAGAACGCGACCAGCGAATTTGCATGTTCCTCGTCCGAAGACGTGGCGCAGCCGTCCGACACCATCAGGGCCCGATAGTTCAGCATCATCGCATCCCGCGCGGTGGACTCGCAGCAGACATTCGTCGCCACGCCGCAGACCAGGATGTTCTCGATATTGTTGTCCTTCAGGATCAGCTCGATATCGGACGATCCCTGGATAAAGGCGCTGTAGCGCCGTTTGATAACACGGTAATCGCCGTCATGGACATCAAGGTCCGGCCATAATTCGAACGGCCATTCGCCGCGGGTCATCGAGGCAACCCGGAGATCGGCTTTTTCCGGGAGGTACCTTTCATGTGCCGTCTTCCACGTCTCATGCGTGTCGGCAGGCGCGAGGTTCTGTATCCAGATGACAATGCCGCCAGTGCGCCGGACCGTTTCCGCGATGCGGTTGACGTTGCCGACAATGGTCTGGCCTACCGGGCAGCCTGCCTGCTGGCTTTCATCCATGAAATAATTCTGCATATCGACCACGACCAGCGCCGTCTTTTCGGTCTCGAATGTTTCCTGCGAATGTTCGCGGCCCATCCGGGCGATCATCGAATCGATATATTTCTGGGGCATTTTGAATTCGTGCGGCATGGTCCGGCTCCTGATTTTCCCTGTCGTTTGTATGGATGATACGCAATCGGCGGCCCTAGTTAAAGTTCGACCCGCCATTTGCATGAATGACCTCACCGGTGATGAAGCTCGCCTTGTCGGAGATCAGGAAGATGCCGGCATGGGCGATTTCCTCCGGTTCGCCGAAGCGGCCCATCGGAAAGCGCAATGTCATCGCCGCGCGCAGCTCGTCGGTCATGCCGCCGACCATGGCGGTTTCTGCGAGGCCGGGGCTGACGGCGTTGCAGCGCACCTTTGGCGCAAGCGCACGGGCAAGGGAGCGATTCAGCGCGATGATCGCTCCCTTGGAGGACACATATGCAGGGCCGCCCTGGCCGTTGCCGCCTGTCACCCCGAACAGAACCGAGGTCGACGTGGTGAGTACGATGGAGCCGCCGTCGTGGGCCATCATGTACTTGGCGGCTGCTTGGGAAATAAGGAAGGACCCAGTGACGTTGACCGACATGACGAAATTGCATTCGTCGGCATCGAGCTCGTCCCAGCGCTTGGATGAATGCGCCGCACCCCAGTGCATCAGCGCATCGAGCCCGCCGAATTTGTCGACGGTCTGAGCGACGGCGGCAGCGCAGTCCTCGGTTTTGGAGACATCGCCACCGAAGAAGCTGAGTTCATCGCACTCGGGAAGTTCTGCCCGCATCCTGTCTTCCTGCGGATCGAATGCCAGGACCCGGCAGCCATCCTCAAGAAGCAGCCTGGTACAGGCAAGTCCGATTCCGCTTGCCGCGCCGGTAACGAGGACAGTTTGTCCCATTGGAAATCTCCCGTTTGATTAGTGTTCTAATGATGTGTAATTTATATATGCAAATGAGGCAAAAGAGTTGCTCCATCAGGAACAAATCAATTGATCTCAGGCACGCTCCGGTCAGGGAGCGGCGGAACAGGGTAACAACAGGTCGGCCTTCGGCCGGACAATACGTCGGCCATCGGCTGGGCGGACACGGGAGCGGGCATGTCAGACGCATCGAAAAATTCTATTCCGAAACCGATATATTTCGGGCTCGTCACGGTACCGAGATTCATCATAGGAAGCATGATCCTGATCGGGATCTGCATCAATTTCGGTAACGTGATCGGTCGATACGTGTTCCTGGAGCCCATTATCTGGGCCGAGGAAATCATGATTTATATCATGGTATGTACCGTCTTCATTGGCGCGATTCTCGTCACATACGAAGGCCAGCATCTCAAGATGGACGTCTTTTCCGTGATGTTGCCGTCGCCCTTCAAGGAGATCATCAATTTTATCGCGGTCGCCGCTTTCCTGCTGGTATGCATCTATGTCATCCCGAATAACTGGATTGTCGTGCAGCTGATGTTTAACAATGACCAGAGAAGCGTCGTTGCCGAGGTCCCGATGGTGATACCGCATTTTGCGCTGCTGGCGGGCTTTACATTGATGTTTATTGCGGTCGTGGTGCGTTTCCGGTCGCACGTTACCGGGCAGTTGACGGGGGAAGTTGATCTGCTCGTCCAGGATTACGCTGTCGATGACCAGGCCGCTGACAACGCGAAGAACTGATCCCTTCAAAAGTACAGATACATATTAAGGAGCGACTCCATGGAATGGATTATTGGGGGATTGGCGACTATTCCGATGGAATATTACATGGGCATCGTACCGGTTATTTTGCTGGTGCTCGGCTTCCCGATATTCATCATCTTGCTGGCCACGGCGTCGATCGTGCTCATCGTTCACCAGGCTGTCCCGCCGATGGCGCTGCATATCAATATGTTCGGCAGTGTCGATAAATTTGCGCTCATGGCGGTCCCGTTCTTCATCTTTGCCGGTGAAATCATGGGGCAGGGCGGTATCTCCAAGCGGATTGTCGCCTGGGTGATGTCGATCATCGGCAGTGTCCGCGGCAGTCTTGCGCTGACAACCGTCGGCACCTGTACGGTCTTCGGCGCCATTTCCGGGTCAAGCCCTGCGACCGTTGCGGCAGTTGGACGGCTGCTCTACAGCCCGATGCGTCAGGCGGGCTACACGGAGCGCTTCGCTTCCGGTCTGATTTCATCCTCGGGCGCGATCGCGACCGTGATTCCGCCCTCTATCGGCATGATCCTCTACGGCGCATCGGCGGAACAATCCGTCGCCCTGCTGTTTGTCGCAGGCGTTATACCGGGCCTCCTTATTGCGGCTCTGATGGCGGCGTATATTTATGCCTTTGCTCTCCGCACGGGCATCCGTGAAGCCTCTTCTTTCTCTCTCGCCGAGTTCTTCACGGCGAGCAAGGAAGGTGTCTGGGCGCTCGGTACGCCGTTCATAATCCTCGGCGGCATTTATGCCGGTATCTTTTCGCCGACCGAATCGGCAGGTGTCGCCTGTGTCTACGCGATCATCGTGACGCGGTTCATTTACGGCGATATCTCATGGAAAGGCATCTGGACCGTTTCCGTCGATTCCATGTACCTGACGGCACAGGTTCTGATTATCGTCGCCGCTGCGGGGGTCTTCTCGCAACTGCTGACGATCAGCGGAATCCCGCAGGATGCGGTTGCGGCCATTCAGGATATGAACCTCGAACCCTGGATGGTGTTGATGGTCATCAATATCTTCCTGCTGATTGTCGGCTGCGTGCTCGACCCGGGGTCGGCGATTCTGGTTCTGACTCCGCTGCTGGCGCCGATCGCCGCCGCAATGGGTGTGGATCTCATTCACTTCGGCATCATCATGACGGTGAACCTCGCCATCGGCATGTTCACGCCGCCTTTCGGCCTGAACATCTTCATCACCCAGGCGCTGTTCAAGGTCCCGCTGTCGAGCATTTATCCCGGTCTGGTGCCGTTTATCCTCGTCAACCTGGTCGCGCTGGTGATCATCACCTACGTGCCGGAGCTCTCGCTCTACCTGACGCAGTTCGTAAACTAGAATAGAGGCGGCTTGCCCGGGCAGGGCGGCCGCCTAAATTCGTCCGGCGTTTGCAGGTCGGTAATCTCAGGCGGTTTCAGCACCGGTGTCCGCACCGCGCTTGAAAAGTCAGATACTCAACAGATATGAGGGAAGTTTCGGTTGTCGGCCGGCTGATGGACAAGCGATCCTGTCGGGCCGTCGAAGAGAACCGGTGCGATCAGGAGATCGTGTCGTTCTGCCGGTTGTTGATGCCGCCCGTGACGGAAAAGGCGGGGCCTTCGTGCAACTGCTGGCGAGCACGTTCTGCGATAGCACGATCGCGGAGATATTCTTCATATGTCCGTGCAGGCCGCAGCAGATATGGGCTAACCCGTGTCTCTTCCTTCGGGTTTTCTTTTTTCGACATTACGGTCCCCGTGTCTTCGCTCGTGATCGCGAAACGCGATTAAAACCGGAAATTCGATCTGCATTCCAAGACCGGTTCAGGTCAGCATGGCTGTGCTTGTGAACACCGATAAGAGCCGCTGGGCATCGAAACCTCAAACCGAATTTCCGAGTTATCCACAAACGGCGAAAATTTTCTGTAGATAACCTGGGGATGGCTGTGTTGGTTAACGGCTCCAGCCCTGTGGTTCCGCCGATATCGCGGAGCGATCTGTCCGAATTTCCGGCAGTCCCGCGACAGGGCAATTTAAACGTGCTACCACGGATTTAATTTGACGGTTCCAAGAGACGACAATGTTTTCCGAAAATTCAAAGATGCTGACACGCGCTGCGTTTGTCATCGTACAGGCCGGAACCGTTTTCGGGTGCGGGAACTGAATTGATCAATCCCCGGACGATCGGATTTATCGCACTCGCGGGAGCGATTCTCGGCTATGGGGGCCTGTGGCCCGTCTCCAAGACCGCCCTCGAGTTCACCCCTCCGTTCTGGTACGCGTCGATCCGGATTTCGATCGGGGCAGTCATCCTGTTCGGCGTGCTTCTCGCGACCGGAAAGCTTCGGCTGCCGAAGCGACACGATATGCCGCTGGTGCTCAATGTCGGCATATTCATGATGGCGATCTATACCCTGATGATGCATATCGCGCTTGTATATGTCGATGCGGGAAGGGCGGCATTGCTGGGCTATACGACACCGATATGGGTGCTGCCGGCGGCATATTTCCTGCTGAAGGAACGTCCGTCGCGGCGCCGCCTGCTGGGACTCGCGGTTGCTCTTGCAGGACTCATCGTACTCTTCAATCCCGGGAGTTTCGACTGGACCGATACGGACGTCGTGATCGGAAATCTCCTGCTGCTGGGCTGCGGGTTGAGCTGGTCCGTATCGATCATTCATATCCGGAAGCACACACCGGTCCGCACACCGCTGCAGCTTGCCCCGTTCCAGCTGTCGCTGGCCGCGGTTCTGATCGCGATCATGGCGATAATCTTCGACCCCTGGCCGGTGTGGACCGGCGATGCGATCCAGATTGGCGTCTTTACCTACGGCGGCATTATGGGAACCGCGGTGGCGATGCTGTCGGTGACCACGGCGGTGCGCTATCTGCCGACCGTCGTATCGACAGTCGGGCTTCTGGGGGTTCCGGTGTTCGCGCTTGCGTTGAGCGTGATTTTTCTGGGCGAGCAGCTGACGGTCGATCTCGCCACCGGTGTGATCCTTATCCTCGCCGGTATAGGGCTTGTATCGGTGCCGGACCGGCGACCGGCCGCCCCGTAAAGCGCCGGACCCGGGTTCTTCAGGCCAGTTTGATCAGGCGCTCCAGATTGCCGCTGTAAATCTTGGCGCGCGTTTCGGCATCGATATCCAGCTTGTCGACCGCGTTGATCGTCTCGCGGATCAGTAACCCGCCGCCTTCGGGGTCGAACGGTGCATCGGTCGCGAACAGCGAATGGTCGGGGCCGAAGAATTCCAGGCCGCATGCCGCCGCCGCGGTTGAGCCGTTGGTTGCCGTGTCCGCATAGAACATCTTGAAGTATTCCTTGGGCTGTTTCTTCAGCCCGGCCTGTTCGGCCAGCGGGTTCCGCGCCGGATCGCCGGCGAATATCTGCTGGAACCCGATCCCGATCTTTTCGGCGAAAAACGGGATCATGCCGCCGAAATGGTGCGTGATGATCTTGATGTCCGGCAGCTTGTCGAACAGGCCGGAATAGATCAGCCGCGTCATGCAGGCGCTGGTCTCGTAGGGCCAGCCGAAGGTGAACCAGATTTCGAACTCGGAAGCGTCCTCCTGCGCGTAATCGGGAAAGTTCGGCCCGCGCATGGGGTGTATCCAGATGGGCAGATCATGCTGCGCCATGGTCTCGAACAGGGGATAGAATTCAGACGCCGACAGGGGCTTGCCCAGCACATTGGTAAACACCTGGATGCCTTTCGCATCCAGCTCGTTGATCGCGCGGTTGGCCTCGGCGACGGCGGCATCAGGGTTGTTCATCGGCATTGAGGCGATAAAACCGGCGAGGCGGTCAGGGTTCTGTTTGACGCGGGCGGCCAGTCCGTCATTGGCGATCCGTGCAAGGACGGGCGTCTGTTCCGGACTGCCCAGCATCTCGATCGGCGGATTGGCGAGCGAGATGATCTGACGGTAATCGTCGAACCCGTCGAGCAGGCGCATATGCGCGTCCTCGTCGTGCAGGGCCGTCAGCGCGCCGAAGAATTTGACAATGCCGGGGTCGGGCGCGATGTCGGCAAATTTTTCGAAATAGGATTTCGGAATAACGTGGTTGTAGGCATCGATGCGCGGCATTTGAACTCCCTCGGATTTTGACCCCGATGATAGATCGTCGGCAGCGTTGTGCAAAACCCCTTCGATGTGCTGATATCCATGGTGCACAAGAATCGGACGTTCGACGGGATGATTGCCGAAGAGCGACGGAAGGGGGGCAGGCGGCTCAATTGCGCGTGGCCCGAAAAAAGACCAGGGAGAAACCGGAAATGGCTGGACCGCTCAACGGCGTACGCGTCATCGAACTGACGACCATGATCACCGGTTCGCTTTGCGGACAGATGCTCGCGGATATGGGCGCGGACAACATCAAGGTCGAGAAGATCGAAGGCGGGGACATGTTCCGCGCGTGGCGCGGCGGCAGCTATTCGGCGCAGTTCGGGGCCTATAACCGCAACAAACGGTCGGTCACGCTCGATATGCGCTCGGACGAAGGGCGTGAAATCCTGCTGAAGCTGGTGGAAACCGCGGATGTGCTGGTCGAGAACTTCCGACCCGGCGTCATGAAACGCCTGAAGTTGTCGGTCGGGGAACTGCGGGAACGCAACCCGCAACTGATCGTCTGTTCGATATCCGGCTTCGGCGAGGACGGTCCGTATGAGAAGCGCCCGGCATACGATGCCGTGGCGCAGTCGCTGTCCGGTATTGCCAGCCTGTTTGTCGACCCCGAAAACCCGCAGACGACCGGCCCCACGATCAGCGACAACATCACCGGCATCAATGCGTGTTACGGCATCATGGCGGCACTGTTCGAACGCGAGCGGGGCGGGCCGCCAAGGACTCTCAGCGTGAACATGCTTGAAAGCTCGATCTGGTTTCTGCCCGATCCGTTCGCCAACCTCACCCAGCAGAATATCCAGCCGAGTCCCACATCGCGCTCCGAAGCATCGCAGTCCCACGCGATGCGCTGCGCCGACGGCAAGCTGCTGGCGGTTCACCTGTCATCGCAGGAAAAATTCTGGCAGGGCGTGACGGAGGCGTTTCATCTCGAACACATGCGCGACGATCCGCGCTACGCCGACCGGATGAGCCGGATCGCGAACTATTTCGACATGGGCGCGGAGTTCAAAGGGGCGGCGATCACCCAGCCCCGGGCCTATTGGGTGCCGCGCCTCGAAGAAGCCGATGTCCCGTACGCGCCGATCAACACGCTGCCCGATGTATTCGACGATCCGCAGGTGAAGCATCTGGATACGTTTTTCGAAATCGAACACCCGAAGGAAGGCAAGCAGACCTTTTCCCGACGCGCCGTCTACATCGACGGCAACCGCGACGACCAGCCCATGAACCCACCACCGCAATTGGGTGAGCATACGGAAGAGGTGCTTGGCGAACTGGGGATGGATGCGGAGGCGGTGGCGGCGTTGCGGGAAAGGGGGGTGATCGGCTAGCCTTCCGGTCCAGTTGTATTCGGTAGAATCACTTTCGAAGAGACAATCGCCCATCAATTGCCGCAAGTCCGACGCCGATAAAGATCAGGCCGATCACGTGCTGTACCAGCAGTATTTCGCCCAGACCAAAAATGCCGAGTGCCAGGGCACTAACCGGGATCAGGAATGTGACGAGCACGAGATTGGTCGCACCGGCTTTTTCCAGGATGCGGAAATACAGGTAATACGCCAGCGCCGTGGAGACGGAGCCGAGGCCGACAAGCGCGGCGATGGTGTCGATGCGGGGCGCGGGCAGGGACCATGGCGCATCGATCAGGATGGCCATCGGTATCAGGACACCACAGGAGGCAATGAGCTGTCCGGTAGCGGTGGTATTTGCCGATAGGCCCATGCCGCGGAACTGCCGGCCGAAGATGGCGCCGAAACCGTATGCCAGAGCCGCGCCGAGCACGGCGAGTTGAGCGATCACGGCGGTGCCGATACCCTCCAGCAGGTCGATGCCGAGCACGATCGCGACGCCGACAAAACCGGCAAGGACGCCGATTGTCTTGGCACCGGTAATCTTTTCGTCGGTCGTTGCGAAATGCGCGACGAGAACCGTGAAGATCGGCGTGGTGGCGTTCAGGATGGAGGCGAGGCCTGAAGCGATCTCCTTCTGACCCCAGACGATCAGACAGAACGGGATCACGTTATTGATCAGCGCCAGGAGAAACAGCGCCCGCCATATTTTCCATTCGCGCGGCAGGCGTTCGCCGGAAAACCAGACGAGGGCCATCAGGATGGCCGCCGCGATCATCACCCGGACCGCAACGATGGTGAAGACTGGCAGTTCGCGTACCGCGATTTCCTGAAAGAAGAACGTGCCGCCCCAGACGACAGACAACAGGATCAGCATCCCCCATACGCCAGGAGACATGGTCACGGCGGATCTGCTGACCGGCACTCTTTACCCGTCAGATCGATGTCTGGAGAAGCCGGCTTCGACGTCGAGCGCCATGCAAGGCTAGTCCGGATCCCGGTATTCGATGTTGTTGATGAACTCCACCACCGACGGCACGATCGGGTTTTCCATTTCTTCGCGGATATGGCCGATCAGTCCGGCGGCGCGGCCGACGGCGGCGACGGCGCGCATCGTTTCGACCGGGAAGTCGACCTCGTTCAGGACGGCGCCGAGCGCGCCTGTGACATTCAGCGTCAGCGGCTTGCCGCGGGCTTTCTCGATTTCCTCGGCGAGGATCTTGGCAAGCTCGATATATTCGCCGGTCGCGCCGCCTTCCATGGCGATCTGGAACATGCGGTCGGCGCGCGGATCGGTCGGGAAATAATAGGGATGCCCGTAGCCGGGGATGAATTTCTTTTCCTCTTTGAACCGCTGCACCACGCCCGCAGCCCATGTCCGCTTGTCGCCGCCCGCCTCGACGCCCTCCTTGAAGATCGCGCCGGCGCCCGCCATCGTGCCGGCGAACTTGTTGCCGACCATCATCGCGCCGGCGATCATCGGCAGCTGGATGTCGTCGGGCAGGGAATCATTTACCATCCGGGCGACCAGCGCCGTCGGCGTAATGCCGTGATCCATGAGAATGACCATGCAGGCGTCGAACGTGCGCACATGGTTTTCCGGCAGGTCGCGCCCCGTCACCAGCAGATAGAACGTTTCCGCAAAGGTTTTGACGCCGACGACCTCGCTGAGAACGTCCTTGCCGCGCATGCGGAAACGTTTGGTGTCGGATGTCGGCGTACCGATACGGGTGAATGGTCTGTCGGCCATGGCGGAGCTCCCTGTTATGAATTTTCAGCCAATTTACGCACGGATACGGCAGGCGTCCAACGGGGAGAAAGCTTCATATGCTTATCCTACGTCTTGTCCGGCGAGTTCAAGAGTGCTTAGATTAATTTCAAGTGGTGAGTAACCAACAACAGACAATAAAAATGGAGGACATCATGAAGAAATTTCTATCATCTGGCGCCGCCGTAGCGCTGCTTACTCTGTCGGCGCCCGCGTCTGCAGCAGACCTGAAGTTGCTGACAAGCTGGAACACCGATAACTGGCCGACCTACGCCGCGCTCGACATGTTCGAGAAGAAGGTCAAGGCGATCGGCAACGGCAAAGTGACGATTTCCATCAGCGGCAAGGAGGTTGTGCCACCTTTCGAACAATTGCAGCCGGTGTCTGCGGGCGTGTTCGACATGCTCTATACTCACGGTATCTACCACGCCGGTAGCAAGGGGCTCGCCTTCACGATGGACGCGGTCGCGCCGGGGCCGAAAAAGCGCCGTGATGCGGGCCTGATCGATTACATTGATAAATACTACCAGAAGCATAACAACATGAAGTTGCTAGGCCTCGTTGCGAACAGCAATCAGGGCTATCACATCTTCCTCAAAAAACCGCTCGCAGACGGGGCATTCAAGGGCAGTAAAATCCGTGGCACGTTGAGCTATCACGGGGTCATCCGCCTTCTGGGCGGTTCGCCGGTCGTCTTGCCGGGCGGTCAGATATACACGGCGCTTGAAAAAGGCGTCATCGATGGTGCCGCCTGGCCTGCCGCCGGAATGCTGACGATGAAGCATTACGAAGTCGCGAAGTTCAAAGTCCGCCCCACATTCGGGACGACGAATACCGGGTTCTGGATCAATCTTGCCAAGTGGAAGACGCTGACCAAGGCGGAACAGGATGTGCTGATCACGGCTGCCAAGCAGACCGAAATCGAGATGCCTGCCGAAGGCGACAGAATTCTCGCCGAAGAATCGAAAGAGCTCGAAAAATTCGGTGTCAAAGAGACGATGCTGACCGACGAAATGGCGGCGAAGGTCCGGGAGACATTCTCAAGCGACATGTGGACGATCGCGCAGAAGTGCTGTTCCGACGGTGTGAACGAACTGCGTGCTCTTGCCCGGAAAGCGGGGCTGAGTAATTAAGCGGGCATTGAAAAACCGCGCATAGCGGCAGTTTGATGCTTCGTCCCATCCTATGGGTGCATGACAGACTTACCGATCTGGGGTTCCAGCTCGGTAAGCTCTGTCTGGCCGTTATTTTGTTCTCATATTGCTACGAGGTCGTTGCACGCTACCTGTTCAACGCACCGACGTGGTGGGCGGACGAGGCGGTTTCCTATTCCCTGTGTATCGGGTGTTTCCTGATGATGCCGCACGTGACCCGTGAGAAGGGTCATGTGGCGGTTACATTCTTGCTGGAAATGATCCCGGCTGAGAAAGCGAAACCAGCGCATTGGGTGATCTACCTGATCGGATTTCTGGTCTGCGCGGCCGCGACCTGGGTAAACTTGGATGAAAACATCCGCCAGGTTGTAAACGACGTGCACATGATGAAAGTGAAGCCGTTTCCGAAATACTACATTTCGGTCTTCATCACCTTCGGGTTCGGTATGTCGGCATTGCATTATCTGCGGATGCTGGACTACCGGAAGATCGTGGTGACCGGGGCCAACACCGGGTCTTACGAATAATGGTGTGGTGGGCCGTACTGACCGTCGGGCTGACGCTCCTGCTGGCGTGTTTTATGTCCGGTATGCCGATTTTCATCGCGTTCCTCCTGATCAACCTTGTCGGTGTGTTGATAATTCTGGGCCAGCCCGGATTCGGTATGGTCGCGAACTCCATATTCGAAACGACGAATTTTGCCGACCTCTCGGCAATTCCGCTTTTTATCATGATGGGCGAGCTTCTTTTCCGCTCAGGGTCCATCGATATCCTGTTCGATTCAGTCGACAAGCTGGTCGGCAAGGTAAAGGGGCGCCAATACGTTTTATGTATCGCGCTGTCGACCATATTTGGTGCGTTGTCCGGGGCGGCGATGGGCGTGGCGGCGATGATGGCGCGCACACTGCTGCCGGGCATGCTGGATCGTCGCTACGACGCGAAGATGTCGACCGGCGCGATTCTGGCCGGCGCGTCCCTGGCTCCTATCATCCCGCCCAGCGTCTTGGTGATAATTATCGGGACGCTTGCCAATGTATCTATTGCGGGAATGCTGATCGCCGGGATTTTACCGGGCCTGATGCTGGCGATAATGTTCCTGATCTATACTCTCGGGCGGGTGCGCCTGAATCCTGAACTTGCGCCGGAAGATGCGGCGACATCGACGGTCGATGTCGGTCTGGGCGAAAAACTGCACGCAATTCTGCGGGTTTTGCCGTTTGCACTGATAATTTTCTGCGTGATGGGGCTGATCCTGCTCGGCATCGCAACGCCGTCCGAATCGGCTGCGACCGGGGTGATCGGTTCGATGATTACCGCCGCATATTATCGCAAGCTCAACTGGAAAATGATCTCGGAATCGCTGTCATCGGCAGCGTTTATCGCCAGCATGATTTTGGTGATCATGGCGAGTTCCAAGATGTTCAGTCAGCTTCTGGCTTTTACCGGCTCGACGCGCGAACTGACGCAGGTCGTCGCAGGGCTCGATCTTTCAGCCTACGTAATGTTGTTCATTATGATGCTGATCCCTTTTATTCTCTGCATGTTTATCGACCAGATCGCATTGATGCTGGTGGTAATTCCCATTTACCAGCCATTGATCAAGTCGCTGGAATTCGACCCTATCTGGTTCTGGCTTCTGATGTTGCTCAACGTGACGGTAGGAGGGATGACGCCGCCGTTCGGCTATACAATATTCGCCTTCAAGGGGGCGACCGACAGGGTAAGCCTGCAGCAGATATTCAGCGCCACATGGCCATTCGTCGCTATCTTCCTGCTGGGTATGCTGGTGATTGCCGTATTCCCGCCTATCGCCACGTTCCTGCCGGGATTTCTCTGACCTGCAAGATGGTTGGCCTTGCCGCAGCCACGGTAACCCTTTGGCGTATGTCGGATTTATGTCTACAATAAGAATCCAACGGTCCACCAATGGAGACGGAGTTAATGGAACTCCCTACAGGCAACGAACGCTATTTCCGGATGAGTGTCGAGGAATTCGATACCGAAAAGCTGCTGACGAACGCGGCCCGACAGCGGGATCAGCGTGGCTTTGACGACGTTCTCATCATCGATGTCGATGCCCATCACTATGAAACCGAATCCATGGTCGAAATCGTCGAATTCATCGAGGATCCGGTGCTGCGCCAGCTGGCGCGGTCGGCCCAGCAGATCGCCCACCGCGGATCCATGTTCACGCTCGGGCGCGTCGGCTATCAGGATATCGGCGGACGGGTGACCCGGTATCCGCTCCGGTCGCTGGAACAGACGCCGGACGACGGGAAACACCGGGATGTGCATCTCAGCCACCGCTGGATGGACGCGATGGGCGTCGATTACGCCTGCGTCTTCCCGACGCCAATGCTGGGGCTTGCCATGCACCCGCAGCCGGATGTCGAGGTTTGCCTGGCGCGTGCCTATAACCGCTGGCTGGTCGAGAAGGTTCTGCCCGGTTCGCCGCGCATGAAGTCAATGCTGTATCTGCCGTTCAACGATCCGGCGGCGGCGCTGAAGATCGTCGAGGATTTCGGAGACGCCGAAGGGGTGATCGGGTTCATGGTCACGTCGGTGCGTCATCGTCCGGTGCATCATAACGATTACATGAAAATATACGCTGCCATCCAGGAACGCGGCCTGCCGATCGGTTTCCATTCCGGATTCAACTGGGACGATCCCATGTTCCGCACCTGTAACCGCTTCCTGGCGGTGCATGCGCTGGGCTTCACCTGGTACAACGTCGTGCATTGCACCAACTGGGTACTGAACGGCATGAACGAGCGGTTCCCGAATCTGCCGGTCATCTGGATTGAATCAGGCATTTCATGGATTCCGTTCCTGATGCAGCGTCTCGATACGCAGTACCGGATGCGGTCTTCGGAATGTCCGATGCTCAGAAAACTGCCCAGCGATTACATGCGGGATATGTATTACACCACGCAGCCGATGGAGATGCCGGACGACATGGATCTGCTGGAAGGCACCTTCAAGGCGATGAATGCCGAGACCCAGCTATTGTGGGCATCGGATTATCCGCATTGGGATATGGATATCCCGAGCGTCATCTGGGACTTGCCGTTTATAGATGAGAAGGCGAAACGAAATATTCTGGGGGAAACGGCCCAGAAAATCTTCAAACTGGATGTCAGCGCACGGCATCCAAACCATTCGTCGGCCGTCGCCGCCGAATGATGTGATCCTGCAGCAATGATCTTTGTGTCAACCGCTTGACTGAAAAGGGCGGTCTGATACCACTGTGTCCATACGCAGGCGTACGTTAATAGTTTAAAGGCCGAATAAATGGTCTTACCGGGAGCGCGAAATGGAAGTTGATATGTTGGGAAGCGCCATACAGGCGTTCCAGAACATGGCTGATCTGGAGAGACTGGGCTTTCTCTCTTTTGGTGTTTTGATCGGACTGGTACTCGGGGTGATTCCCGGCCTGGGCGGGCTCGTCGGTCTGTCGTTGCTGTTGCCGTTCACGTTCAATATGGACCCCTATACCGCTCTGGCCTTCATGATGGGGCTGCAGGCGGTCGTTGTAACGTCGGATACGATACCTGCCGTCCTGTTCGGGGTGCCGGGTACCGTCGGGTCGGCGGCGACGATTCTTGACGGCTATCCGATGGCCCGGAAAGGCGAGGCAGGCCGTGCCTTCGGCGCTGCGTTCTCCGCGTCTGTGCTCGGCGGACTTTTCGGCGCGTTGCTGCTTGGCATCAGCGTGCCGATCCTGCGGCCGCTGGTGCTGGAAATCGGGTCCCCTGAACTGCTTGCGATATGCGTCTTCGGCCTTTCGCTGGTGGCGGTGCTCTCCGGCGGTTCGCCCCTGAAAGGACTGGCGGGCGCCTGTATCGGGCTGCTGGTCGCGACGGCGGGCGACGATCCTCAAACCGGCACGCTGCGCTGGACCTTCGATTCCCTTTACCTGTGGGATGGTCTGCCGGTCGTTCCGCTTGCTCTGGGACTGTTTGCGATCCCCGAACTCGGCGATATGGCTATCACCAAGCAATCGATCAATGTGAAGGACGAAGACAAACAGGATGCCCGTTTCGGACAGATTGAAGGTATCAAGGATACCTTCCGAAACTGGTTCCTCGTCATTCGATGTGCATCCATTGGCGCGGCGCTTGGCGCCGTTCCGGGCATCGGCGCGTCGGTCATTGACTGGATCGCTTACGGCCATGCCGCGCGTACCGAAAAAGGCGCGCCGGAGACCTTCGGCAAGGGCGACGTTCGCGGTGTCATCGCATCGGAATCGTCCAACAACGCGAAGGAAGGCGGGGCGCTGGTCCCGACGATTGCCTTCGGTGTCCCGGGTTCGGCCTCTATGGCCCTTATCCTCGGGGCGTTTCTGATCCACGGGCTCGTCCCGGGGCCGGAAATGCTGACGACCCGGCTGGACGTGACCTACACACTTGTCTGGTCGGTCGCGATCGCCAACGTTCTCGGCGCGGGTATCTGCTTTGCCTTTGCCAATGAGCTGGCCAAAGTCGCGCTTGTCCGTATCGGCGTTCTGGCGCCGGTGGTTCTGGCGATCACCTTTATCGGTGCCTTCCAGGGCTCGCGTCAGTGGGGCGATATCTACGCGCTCCTGCTGTTCGGGCTTCTCGGCTGGATCATGAAGCGTCTGCGCTGGCCGCGGCCGCCGCTTATCCTCGGCTTCGTGCTCGGCGGTCTGGTGGAACGCTACATGTTCATATCGGTCGAGCGCTATGGCGCGGACTGGCTCTGGATCTGGCGCGATTTCGGTGACGGCGACGTTAAATTTGCGCCCTATGTCCCGATTATCTTCGCGGTAACCCTGTATGGGGTGCTGACCCCCATCATCAAGGGGTACCGGGCGCGGGCGAAAGCCAACAAGGCATCCAGCAAGTTCGGCTTCCAGAGAGAGGCGATCAATCCGGATCTGATTTTCGCGATACTGCTTTTTGCGATGTTTGCGGCCGCTTTCAGCATAGCCTCGACATGGGAATTCGGCGCAAGACTGATCCCTCAGGTCGTCTCGGTCTGCGCCATGATCTTTATCGGCTGGCTTGTCCTGTCGGCGTTGTTTGTCGCGCCGGGACAGAAGGAAGTCCTCGAAGATGACGGGATACCCGGGCGCGGGGAGGGCGGCACCGAACCGGTGCAAACCGACGTCCACTTCGACATCAGCGCGGATTACGGCGACCTGTCGGGACCGGAGATCACGAAGCGGGTTCTCAACTATTTCGCCTGGCTGCTGGCTTTCTTCGGCGTTGCCGCCGTTATAGGCCTGCTCCCGGCCATGTTCTTCTTCATGGTCGCGTATATCAGGCTGGAAGGCAAAGAGAGCTGGCGTCTGACGCTTATGGTTTCCGGCGGGGTATGGATCGTGTCCTATCTCCTGTTCCATGAGCTGCTGGTGATCCCGTGGCCGCAGACATTGCTGGGGGACTGGTTCCCCGTCCTGCGGACGATCCCGGCAATCAACATGTTCTGACGGGCGTCTTCCGAGCGCACAAAAAAACACCCCGGAGCGTCTGCTCCGGGGTGTTTTCGTATCGGCATATGCCGGGTTTATTTGAACCCGAGAATCGCCTTCAGCTTGGCGATGGTCGCGGGCGGCGTCGCATAGGCATCGGCGACAAGCTTGTCGAGAACTTCACCGCTTACCGGTTCGATCGGTGTGCGGCGCTTCTTGGTATTTTCCAGGAACTTGGGATCCGCCATCATTGCCATGAACGCCTTGCGAAGCGCCGCGACACGGGGCTTCGGAACTTCATGGTGCACCCAGAAGCCCATCCCGATCTTCGGGGCAGTTTCAATGAAGGCGACCATGTCTTTCGCTTCCTTGCTCTTAACGAGACTGGCGAGCTGCGGTACGTTGGGAAGTTCCGGAATGACACCGCCATACTGAACCAGATGAACGAGCAGGTTGTCCCGCAGCCAGGTCGGCTTGCCGGCCGTCCAGCCTGACCAGTACTGCATCCGGCCGCTGACTTCCTGGGCTTCCATCGCCTTGTTGACGGCGCCGCCGCCTTTGTAGCCTTTGACGACCTTGAACTTGGTACCGAGAACCTCGTTCATCAGGGTCGGGATGATGTAGGTTTCAGAGCCAAGACCGGTAGATCCCATCGGGATTTCGATCTTCTTGGCCTCTTCGAGGGTTTTTGCGGCCGCTGTGTGCCAGACGGAGACGACGGCGGGTCTCGGTGTCAGCGAACCGAGCCATTGAAACTTTGAGGCATCGAATTTTACGGACCGCAGCAGTGGCGCAAAAACCGAGGGTGCGAGAACCTCGGCGATATACGTGCCGTCTTTCGGGGCAGCGTTATAGGCGTATGCCGCGCCTTTCGTGCCGCCGCCGCCGGGGCGGGACTGGACAATGACCGTGGGCTTTCCGGGAATATGATCGCCGAGATGCTCCGCTACGAGACGACCGTAGAGGCCGAGGGTGCCGCCAAGGCCCGACGGCACCATGACGGTAACAGTTTTCCCGCTATAGAAATCTGAAATCTCGTCTGCGGATGCCGGCATCGCCAGTCCGAGGACGGCGACCGCCGGAAGCGCGGCGAGTGTTTTTGTAAGTCTTCCAGACATATTTTGTCTCCCTTGGTGAGTTTTGCTATCGCGTCGTGGCCGAAGCTTAGACTTCGAATTTTCAATTTGGAAGAGGCTGTTAAAATCCCCATGATGGAAGTATATCGGTTGAGATCATCCGGTAATGGCTGCCATTATTTGGCTGGGAGTGAATGAAATGGCTGAACCGGTATCTTTGCCTGTCAAGGATAGGCAGGGGAAAACAACCGAAAGTCTGAGCCGCGGTGACTGGATTGCTGCGGCATGGGAGATGCTTGGCGAAGCCGGACTCGAGGGTGTGCGGGTCGAGCCCCTGGCACGTCGTCTCGGGGTCACAAAAGGCAGTTTTTACTGGCATTTCAAGGACCGGCAACAGCTGATAGACGCGTTGCTGGACCGCTGGTTTTCGATCTGGGATGACCAGATGTTACCGGATATGGAGCACGCGACCGATCCGGCGGATCGAATCTGGGCGCTTTTCAAGAGCGTTGTCGGGCGGGTAACCCGGGGGCAGACGGTATCGTTGCGAATGTTGTCGCACAAAGATGCGGACGTCGCGCGGCGTATTGAAGAGCGGGATGCGCAGCGGCTCGCGTTTCTGACGGCCCAGCTCGTCGAACTGGGATTCGACGCGCATGAAGCGCGTGTGCGCGGTCAGGTTTACCAGACCATCATGACCGGCGAATACCTTCGAAGCGGCGGTTTGCCGCTGGAGGAGCGTGTCGCCCGGGCCCGCAGTTATCATCTTATGTTGTCTTCGCCCAACCGGGCATAACCCTCTGATGTACACGGTTTCCGGCCCGATCGCCCTCACCATACGGTAGCGTATTGAATCGGCCAATCCGACCGCGTAAACTCCTGTCCGACGCGCCCGTTCGATCCGGGCGCTTTTCTAACGCAGCGGTGGCAGACGATGGCAACTCAGATGGATGCGGGGGCGGTTTCCCGCGTAAGCGGCTATCCCGACCTTCAGGATCACATCGCGGCGCTGGAGAAAGAGGGTCTTCTGCTGCGTATCGACAAGCCGGTGAACAAGGATACGGAGCTTCATCCCCTGGTACGGTGGCAGTACCGGGGCGGTATCCCGGATGCCGAACGAAAGGCTTTCCTATTCACCAATGTCTTCGACAGCCGGGGCAGGACCTATGACATGCCCGTACTGGTGGGGGCATTGGCCGCAAACCGGGATGTCTACCGGATCGGTGTCGGCGTTTCGCTCGATGAAATCGGGCGGCACTGGGCGAATGCGGTAAACAACCCCATAGATCCCGTTGTTGTGACGGACGCGCCCTGTCAGCAGATAATCATCAGGGGCGAAGATCTGATCGGCGAAGGGAAGGGACTCGACGCGCTGCCGGTCCCGATTTCCACGCCCGGATTTGACAGTGCGCCCTATCTGACGGCCGGCATGTTCGTTACCAAAGATCCGGAAACGGGTATCCAGAATCTCGGTACCTACCGCGGGGGGCTCAAGGCGTCCAACCGGATGGCAGTCCGCATGTCTGCCCGGGAAGGCGGGGCGGGAGGATATCTTCACTGGGAGAAATACAAGGCGCGCGGCGAAAAGATGCCGTGTGCCATCGTGCTCGGCTGTCCGCCTTCGGTTGCCTATACCGGGCCGCAGAAAATCCGCCGCGATGTCGATGAACTGACCATCGCGGGCGGGCTTGCCGGCGCGCCGATCCGGACGGTGAAATGCACAGGGCTGGATCTGATGGTGCCCGCGGATTCGGAAATCATCATCGAGGGACTGATCGATACCGAATACCTGGAGCCTGAAGCGCCGTTCGGCGAATCCCACGGCCATATATCGCTCGAAGACTACAACATGATCTTCGAGGTCACGGCGATCACGCGCAAAACCGATGCTGTCCTGTCATCCATCATCAGCCAGGTCACGCCGTCTGAATCGTCCGTTATCAAACGCGTGGCATATGAGCCGATGTTCCTGTCCCACATCCGGGACCACCTCGGCGTCAAAGGGATCAGGCGGGTCTTCATGCATGAGCCGCTGACCAATATCCGGCGTGTGATCTTTTTGCAGATGGCGCCCGGCACGCCGCGTACGGAAGTCTGGAGAGCGCTGTACGGCGCGACGTCGCTGCGGGCCGATTGCGGCAAATACGTGATCGCGGTGAATGAGGATATCGATCCGGATAACGGCGACGCGGTGTTCTGGTCGCTTGGCTACCGTGCGGACCCGGACAAGGATATCGAGATTTTGCGGCACCGGGATGCGGGGCATGGTCCGAAAGGCGCGGACGGCACCCGGCCGGAGGATTCGACGCTCCTGATCGATGCCACGCTCAAGCGGGAAATGCCGCCATTGGCCTTGCCGAAGCGGGAATACATGGAACGTGCAAAGGAACTGTGGGAGGAACTGGGCCTGCCGCCCCTAAATCCTGAAGCGCCCTGGCACGGCTATACGCTGGGCGACTGGACCGACGAATGGGACCGTCTCGCCGAAAAAGCAGCGGCCGGCGAGTATCTTGAAAACGGCAAGCGCAGCGCGCAGCGTCGCAGGGCAGGAATCAAACCGAACACCCATGTCCGGTCCGTACCGGACTGGGACACGGATCAGAACTAGGAAAGGGATTGGAGATGGTGGAAACGACCTTGGAGCAGCGCGGATATACGGACCTGCACGAGCACATCGAGGAACTGCGGGCGAAAGGTCTGCTGGTTGAAATCGACCGGGAGATCAACAAGGATACTGAAATGCACCCGCTGGTGCGCTGGCAGTTCCGCGGCGGTATCGACGAGGAAGACCGCAAGGCGTTTCTGTTCACCAACATCACCGATTCCAAGGGACGCAAATACGATATCCCGGTGCTGGTCGGCGGTCTTGCCGGCAACCAGCAGATCTACCAGCTTGGTATGCGATGCGATCTGAAAGACCTAAAGCAGACATGGATCAACGCGATCAACAATCCGATCGAACCCAACCTGATAGACAGCGCCGATGCGCCTTGCCACGATATCGTGTTCGAAGGGGAAGACCTGCTGAACGGCAACGGTCTGGACGCGATTCCGGTGCCGATCTCGTCTCCGGGATGGGACAACGCGCCGTATTTTTCGTCTTCGCATTTTATCACCAAGGATCCGCATACCGGCGTTCAGAACGCTGGTAACTATCGCGGCATGGTGAAAGCGCCGAACCGCCTCGGGATGAATCCCTCCGTCGAGCTGCGTACCGGCGGATACATGCACTGGATGGAATGGAAAAAGCTCGGCAAGCCGATGCCGGTCGCTGTGGTGATCGGCGCGCCGCCGGTGGTGTCGTTCACGTCCGTGCAGAAGGTGCCGGAATCGCTCGATGAACTGGCGGTGTCCGGCGGTCTTGCCGGGTCTCCGCTGAATGTTACGAAGTGCAAGACCGTCGATCTGATCGTGCCGGCGGAATCCGAGATCGTCATCGAAGGCTTCGTGTCAACCGAACTGCTCGAGCCGGAGGCGCCGTTCGGCGAATCCCACGGCCATGTGAACCTGCAGGAATATAACGCCTATCTCGATATCACCGCGATCACACGGCGGAAAAAAGCGGTGATGACGTCGTGGATCAGCCAGGTGACGCCTTCCGAATCGAGCACGATCAAGCGTCCCGCCTACGAAGCGCGCCAGATCGAACACCTGCGCGACCATCTGGGTATCAAGGGCGTGAAGCATGTCTCGACGCATGAGCCGCTGACATCGCTGCACAAGCTGATCATTGTCGTTGTCGACCGTAATATCCCGCGCACCGAAATCTGGCGGGCGATGTACGGCGTCGCCTCGCTGCGCCAGGCGGAAGGCAAGTGGATCATTGCGGTCAACGAGGATATCGATCCGGACGACACGGATGCCGTGTTCTGGGCGATGTCGTATCGTTGCAAGCCCCATAACGACGTCGAAATTCTCAAGCACAAGCATGAAGGGCACGGGCCGCGGTCGCTGCTCGATTCCGAGGACAGTGCCGTGCTGATCGACGCGACCCTGAAGGAGACCTTTCCGCCCGTTTCGCTGCCCAAGCGCGAATTCATGGAGAAAGCGAAGAAAATCTGGGAGGAACTCGGTTTGCCGAAGCTGAAGCCGAAGGCGCCCTGGTTCGGCTATGATCTCGGCGAATGGAATACCGGCCTCGAAGCGATGGCGCGCCGTGCGGTGAAAAGCGAGTACTGGACCACGGGTCAGATCATCGCCCAGCGCCGCCGCGGCGACGTGGATATCAATACCGAGGTACGTACTCTCAACATGGGCAACCCCGGTGCCGGGGACGAGGTCGATGAAAGCCTGACATGGGACAAGCTTGAAGATGCGTCCCAGATCAAGGACAAAGACAAGTAACGCGTCCCTGCAGTGGACACAGAAGCTCTCCCCGCCGGGGAAAAGGAAGAAAGAATGACCGACGACAAAAACCCGCCGCGTAGCTATCCCGACCTGCACGATCACCTCGAAGAACTCGATAAACGCGGGTTGCTGGTCAGGGTGGATCGCGAGATCAACAAGGACACGGAGATGCACCCGCTGGTGCGCTGGCAGTTCCGCGGCGGGATAGAGGAGAAGGATCGCAAGGCGTTCCTGTTCACCAACGTTGTCGATTCAAAGGGACGGAAATTCGATATTCCGGTTGCCGTGGGCGTCCTCGCCGCGAGCCGCGACATCTATCGCACCGGCATCGGGTGCGAACTCGATGAAATCGAGTCCACGTGGAAAAATGCCACTGCGAACCCGATCGACCCTGTGGAAGTAACCGACGCGCCGTGTCAGGAAATTGTCTGGCAGGGCGATGATCTGGACAAAGACGGGCAGGGGCTGGACGGCATCCCCGTGCCGATCTCGACGCCCGGCTGGGACAACGCGCCTTATACGACGCTGTCGCAGTATATCACCAAGGACCCGGACACCGGTGTCCAGAACATGGGCAACTACCGTGGCCAGATCAAGGGCCAGAAGCGCATGGGCATGAACCCGTCGCTTGAACTGCGCCCGGGTATTTACATTCACTGGGAAAAGTACAAGAAGCTCGGTCAGCCCATGCCGGCGGCTGTCGTGCTCGGCGCACCGCCCTCGGTCACGTTCACCTCGGCGATCAAGTTGCCGGAAGATACCGACGAGTTCCGCGTCGCCGGCGCACTTGCCGGCTCGCCCATCAATATCGTGAAAGCCAAAACGGTCGACCTGATGGTTCCGGCGGAGGCCGAAATCGTCATCGAGGGCTATATCAGCACCGAATTCCTGGAGCCCGAAGCGCCTTTCGGCGAATCCCACGGCCATGTGAACCTGCAGGAATACAATGCGTTTATGGACGTCACCTGCATCACGCGGAAGAAGGACGCCATACTCACGTCGATAATCAGCCAGGTGACGCCGTCCGAATCGTCGGTCATCAAGCGCGTCGCCTATGAGCCGATGTTTACCGAACATCTGCGGGATCATCTCGGCATCAAGGGCGTGATCAGGGTCTCGATGCATGAGCCGCTGACCAACATCCGCAAGCTGATCATCGTGATCTGCGAACGCGGTATGCCCTCCACCGAAATCTGGCGTGCGATGTATGGCGCGGCATCCCTCCACCGGGCGGCAGGCAAGTACGTGATCGCGGTCAATGACGATATCGATCCGGATAACGCCGATGCGGTTTTCTGGGCCATGGCTTATCGCGCCAATCCCGCGCTGGATGTTGAAATCCTGAAACACCGGGATTCCGGTCACGGGCCGCGTAGCGGCCGGGCAGGCGGCGAAGACGCCTCCGTCCTGTTCGACGCGACCCTGAAAGAGGATTTCCCGCCGATTTCGCTGCCAAAAAAGGAATTCATGCTCGCAGCCAAGGAAATCTGGGAAGAACTCGGTCTGCCGGAACTCAAACCCCAGGTGCCATGGCACGGCTATTCCCTCGGCGAGTGGGAAGAGGAATTCGACGTGATGGCGAAGCGCGCCGTCGAGAGCGATTACTTCAAGACAGGCGAGATCATCGCCCAGCGCCGCCGCAGCGACCTCACCATGAATACCGAAGTGCGCACGCTGAAGGACGAAGACGACTAGGCCGGCTCTTTGATTCGCCGGCTGCTAAAAAAACGTCGCCTCAGGCGATTGGCGTAGACGTCGGCGTCTGCCAAACTCGTTTGATATAATCCACGGCCATCGAAAACCGCGGTGATATCAAAGGGGAAAACGCCGAGATGCCGAAGAAGACGCTGAAGAACTGCACCGTTGCCGATGCCTATCTTGCCGTCCTCGCGGACCGGGGTATCGACTATCTGTTCGCCAATGCCGGTACAGATTTCGCACCTCTGATCGAGGCGCTGGCGAAGGCGCAGGCGCTTGGCACGCCCATCCCGGAGCCCATCACCTGCCCGCATGAAAATACGGCCCAGCACATGGCGATCGGGCATTACCTCGTTTCCGGCCGTCCGCAGATGACGATGATGCATGTCAATGTCGGCACCGCGAACGGGATGAACGGGTTTCTGAATGCGGCGCGCGGGTATGTGCCCATGCTGTTTACGGCAGGCCGCACGCCCACCAACGAACACACGCTCAAAGGCCATCGCAGCCTCGATATTCACTGGACGCAGGAAATGTACGACCAGGCGGGGATGACCCGCGAGGTCGCCAAGTGGGACTACGAGTTGCGCAATGGCGAGCAGGTCGCCGATATCATTGACCGCGCGCTCTCCATTTCCATGAGCGAGCCGCGGGGACCGGTATACCTGTCGCTGCCGCGCGAAGTGCTGGCGCTGCAGATGGACGAATTCTCGTTCGACTCGCCGAACCGTATTCTGCCGGCATCGCCGCCTTATCCGGACCCGAATACGCTCGACGAGGTGGCGTCGCTCCTGGCAAACGCTGAACGCCCCGTGATGATCACGAACTGGGGCGGACGGAACCCCGGCGTAATGGCGCCCCTGGTCGAACTGGCGGAGACCTACGCCATACCGGTCGTCGAATACCGGAACCGCTTCGTTGCCATGCCGCCACGCCATCCGATGCATGCCGGCTACAATCCGAATCCGTATGTCAAGGATGCCGACGTGATCGTCGTGTTCGATACGGTCGTGCCGTGGCTGCCGTCGCAGGTGACGCCGCCGGATGACTGCAAGGTGATCCATATCGCGGCGGACCCGATGTACACGATGGTGCCTGTGCGCGGTTTCCCGGCGGATATTTCCCTGACCTGTCCGGCGGATATCGGCTTCCGCTGTCTGCTGCCGGTCATGGCAGAGCACGCACATGGCGCGAAGGAGAAGATCGCGATCCGGCGCGACAGGATCACGGCGGCACATGAAGAACTGGAAGAGGGCTGGCGTTCGAAGCTGGAGCGCGAAAAGACGCAGTCTCCGATATCGCCCGCCTATATTTCTCACTGCCTGAATAACCTGCGCGATCCGGACACCATCATGGTCAAGGAATCGCCGCTGATGGGGCAGTATGTCGATATCGACCGGCCCGGCACGCTGCTGAACGCGGGTGCCGCCTCCGGCCTTGGACACGGTATGGGGGTCGCCCTCGGCGCCCAGCTTGCCGCGCCGGACAAACTGGTCATCGGCACGGAAGGCGACGGCGCATACATGTTCAACGTGCCTGTGTCCTGCCACTACGTCGCAGCCGAACAGAATCTGCCAATCCTGTGGGTGGTCTTCAATAATCAGCATTGGCAGGCGGTGCATCGTTCGACCACGGGGCTGGAGCCCGATGGCTACGCTGCCAGGGCCAATCGTCAGCCGTTGACCCATTTCACGGTCGAACAGCATTACGAGAAAGCCGTCGAGGTTTCGGGCGGGGCAGGGTTTCGCGTGACGGAATCCAAGGACCTGATGCCGACGCTGGACAAGGCGCTTGAAGTCGTCACCAGTGAGAAACGCCAGGCCCTCGTCAATGTTGTCTGCGGTCCTGCCTGAGGATCTATGTAAAAGACTGTCGGCGTCCCTTCGGTATCGCCGGGCAGGCGATCGGGATTGTTTCGTTGGCGCTATCGGTAGCCGATAAATCGGAGGCGGGCCGTTTGCGTTGTCTCATGATTTTCGTTAGGAATCTAAGTAAGGGACTGCTTTAGCAGCCAAACCGGAAAAAATACCGGGATCATGCAGGAGGGTTGATAACGTGAGCGAATTCGCCACGTTGCACGAGATCATAAGAGCGGCACACCGGAACCTCTCGCCCGGTGCCTGGGACTACCTGACGGGTGGTGCAGATACCGAAACCGCACTGCTCCGCAATCGTATGGCGCTGGACAGCCTCGCCTTCCGTCCGCGCGTATTGAACGACGTCCGCGAGATAAACCTGACATCGACCGTTCACGGCAGCAAAAGCCGTTTGCCCATCATACTCGCGCCCATGGGGTCTCTGGATGCACTGGATCCCGGCGGGGCGATGGCGGTTGCAAAGGCGGCCGAGGAATTCGGTGTCGTCAGTTATCTGAGTTCGGTTACGCGACCCGGAATCGAGGAAATCGCCGCCGAAACAAAACACGACAAGGTCTTTCAGCTCTATGTGCGCGGCGACCGGGACTGGATCGCGGATATCGTCAACAAGGCGATCGACCTCGGTTACATTCATTTTTGTCTGACCGTCGATGTGGCCCTCTATTCACGGCGCGAACGGGATATCATCAAGCGCTACAAGCCGAGCGGGCGCGCGCGGAACAACGAGGGCTGGGAGTTCCAGGCGGCACTCAACTGGGATCTCGTAAAATGGTTCAAGGACACCTGGGATATCCCGCTGATCGTTAAAGGGATCGCGACGGCCCAGGACGCAGCGCTGTGCGTCAAGCACGGGGTAGAGGTCGTCTATGTGTCGAACCATGGCGGCCGGCAGCTCGACCATGGCCGCGGTACCATCGATATGCTGCCCGAAATCGTCACAGCGGTAGACGGCCGCGCTGAAATCGTGGTCGATGGCGGATTCTGTCGCGGCACCGATATCGTCAAGGCGATCGCGCGCGGTGCCGACGCGGTGGCGATCGGCAAGATACAGGGCCTCGGGCTCGCCGCAGACGGACAGGCCGGCGTCTGCCGGGTGCTGGAATTGCTCGAGATCGAGATGAATACCGTAATGGGGTTGCTCGGGCTGGACAGCCTCGACAAACTCTCCGAAGATTTTCTAGAACCCGCGCAGCCCGTCGTTGCGCCGGGTGTTCTTAGCGCGTTTCCTTTTCTTAATCTGCCTTTGCAGGAGTACTGACAGCATGAACCAGATCGGCAAATTCGACCGTCCCGTGCCGGGCGACAATAAACCCATGGAATGGGTCAGCGATGTATCCGCCGAGATGCTGCGGAAGCTCGGCATTAAATACGTGTCGCTGAATCCCGGTGCCAGCTATCGCGGTTTTCACGATTCGATCGTGAACTATCTGGGTAATGAAGAACCGCAGATGCTGCTCTGCCTGCACGAAGATCATGCGATCTCCATTGCGCACGGCTATTCGAAAGTCGCCGACGAAATGATGGGGGCAATCGTCCATTCGAATGTCGGCCTCATGCATGGGCTGATGGGCATCTTCAATGCCTGGTGCGATCGTGCGCCGATCTTCGTGATGGGGGCGACCGGTCCGGTCGATGCGCCGCTGCGGCGCCCGTGGATCGACTGGATCCACACGGCCAAGGATCAGGGTGCGTTGCTCCGCAACTACGTGAAATACGACGACGAACCCAGGTCTGCCGAAGCGATTGTAGAGACCATGCTGCGGGCGAACATCATGGCGCAGCAGGCTCCGAAAGGGCCGGTCTACGTATGTTTCGATGCGGGACTCCAGGAAACGCCGCTGAAGGAAAACGAAGTCAAGATCCCCGATGTTTCGCGCTTTCAGATGGCCGACCCGCCGCCCGCGTCCGAAGACGCTGTCGCCGCGACGGTGGAGCTTCTTGCGGGCGCGAAGAATGCCGTGCTGATGTTCGGCCGCATGTCGGCGACCATGGAAGGCTGGGAGAACCGTATAAAGCTGGCGGAACTGACCGGCGCGGGCGTTGTGACCGACCTCAAGAGCCGCGCGTCCTTTCCCACAAATCATGCCCTGCATATCGGCGCGCCGTCCAATTGGGTGAGCCCGCTCGGTCAGGAAGAAATGATGAAGGCGGACGTCATCGTGTCGTTCGACTGGATCGATCTCGCCGGGTCTCTCAAACCCCTTACGCCGCGGGGCGGGGTGCCGGGCAAGATCGTCAACTGCACCGTGGATTCATATGTGCATAACGGCTGGAGCGCCGATCATTTCGGTCTGGCGCCGGCCGATATTCCGGTTCTTGCCGACCCGGACGTGTTCGTGAAGCAGCTGCTTGTCGCGCTCGAAGCGAAACTCGGCGGTAAGTCCATGTGGGACGGCGGCGCGAAGCCGAAGGTCGAACCGCCCCCTCAGGAAGACAAGGCGCCGGATGCGAAGATCGCGCCGCGCGATATCGCCTATGCCCTCAAGGAAGCGCGCGGAGAACATAAACTCACCTTGACGCGTGTTCCGCTTGGCTGGGCATCGGAATCATGGGATTTCGAGCATCCGCTGGATTACCTCGGCAACGATGGTGGCGGCGGGCTCGGCTCGACGGCGGGCGGTGCAATCGGCGCGGCGCTTGCGCTGCTGGACACCGATCGCATGGCGGTTGCCATCGTCGGCGACGGCGATTTCATGCAGGGTGGCTCGGCTCTGTGGACGGCGGCCCATTACAAGATCCCCGTCCTGTTTATCATTTCCAACAACCGTTCGAACTTCAACGACGAGGTTCACCAGGAAGCCATGGCGACGCAGCGCAACCGACCGGTCGAGAACCGCTGGATCGGCCAGCGGATCGACGAGCCGGCGCTGGATCTTGCGGGCTATGCGCGTTCGCAGGGACTTCAGGCAGATGGTCCGATCGAAAAGGTCGGCGATCTGGTCGCAGCATTCGAGAAAGGCCTGGCGGCGGTGGCGGCGGGAGAGCCCTATCTGATCGATGTCGTCGTACAGCCGGGATATTCCGCACCGATGGTGACGCGTGCCAGCGGCGAAGCGTCCACCGGCACGGCGAGCTGAGGCGAGGGCACAGAAATGGCCAATATTCTTGAGATCAGAAACGTCTCGAAAACCTATAACGCGGGTGGAGACAATCCGGTCAAGGCGCTGGACGGGGTCAATCTTGATATCGCCGAGGGTGAGTTCGTCTCGATTATCGGCCCGTCCGGTTGTGGAAAATCGACACTGTTCAATATCATCGGCGGACTGATCGGCGATCACGACGGCGAGGTCCTGATCGATGGCCATGAAGTGGATGGCGCGCACAAGGACGTGGGCGTGGTCTTCCAGGAAGAATCGACATTTCCGTGGCGCTCGACATTGGACAATGTCGCTTTCCCGCTCGAAATCGAGGGAATCGACAAGGCTGAGCGGGAAGAAACCGCCCGCAAGTTCATCAAGCTGGTCGGTCTTGAAGGTTTCGAAAATCATTTTCCGGCCCAGCTTTCCGGCGGCATGAAACAGCGGACGGCGGTTGCCCGCACGCTGGCCTATGAGCCGCGGATCATGCTCATGGACGAGCCGTTCGGTGCGCTCGATGAACAGACCCGCATGCTGCTGGGTGACAAGATGCTCGAAATCTGGGCGGCCCTGAACCAGACGATGCTGTTGATCACGCATAACATCACCGAGGCGGTTCAGCTGTCGGATCGGGTGGTCGTGATGTCCTATCGGCCGGGGATCATCAAGGAGATCATTCCGATCGAACTGCCGCGTCCGCGCACATCCGAAGTTATCGCGACCGCGGAATTCGGTACCTATGTCGGCAAGCTCTGGACCCTTCTGCGTGAGGAAGCCTCGCGCGGGATGGCGGATGCGGAGGCATCGATCGCGGCTACCTAAGAGCCATTAGCCTAGAAATGAAAACTGGACTAGACTTAATCAACTTAAAAACCCAAACGGGAGGAAACTATGTCTAAGACACTGAAAACATTCGCAATCGCGGCAGCGGGCATCGCCGTTCTGTCGGCGCCGTCATTCGCTCAGGACAAGGTAAGGCTGGTCAACAGCACGAAGGTCGTGTTCGAGACCGAGCATCCCTATACAGGTCTTGAAGAAGGCATTTTCAAAAAGCACAATCTTGATGTTTCCGTGATCCACGGCTCGGGCGGCGCGGCGTCGCTGCAGGCGGTGATTACCGGCAGTCAGGATGTCGTCTGGGGCAATGGCGTGCTCGGTGTTCTTTCGGCATATGCGAAAGGTGCTCCCGTCCGCATTCTCGGCAGCAATATCCGAGGCGTCCCAGACCTTTACTGGTATGTGAAGCCCGAAAGCCCGATCAAGTCGTTCAAGGACCTCGACGGCGGAAAGGTGATGGCTTATTCGCGTCCCGGATCGACGACGGATCTGGCGGCGCGCTTTATCGCTTCGGCCCTGAAGATTGAGCCGAAATTCGTGTCTGTCGGCGGTCCCTCGGGGTCGCGGACGCAGCTTATGTCCGGGCAGGTGGAAACCGGCTGGTCGGTCTATCCGCTGAACAAAGACCTTCTGCGCGAGGGCAAAATCCGGATTATCGGTACCGGCAAGGAAGCAACCGGGCTTAACGGCATCACGATCCGCGTCATCGCAGCCAATTTGAACTGGCTGAACAAGAACCGGGACGTCGCAAAGCGCCTGATGACGGCATTCGATGAATCCCTCAAAATGACCTACAACAGCCAAAAACGGCTTCAAACATACGCGAAGCGCTGGAACCTTAACTTCGAGGACGTAAAGAGCGCGACCGAGGACACGCCTCTGGAAGTCGCCACCATCCTGCCGGTTGCCGGTCTCGACAAGATCAATCAGATCGCGCTGGATAACAAGAAGATCAGGGAGCTTCTGACGGCTGAGCAGCTGAAGGAACTGGTTCATCCCATGGGTAACAAGCCCTGATCGTCTGATTAAATGGCCGGGGAATTCTGAAGCTGATGAATAAGCTCCATAAAATGCCTGTTCTTGTCGGCCTGTTCGGGGTGCTGGCGTGTGCCGTGCTGCTCGAACTGTCCGTCAATTCCGGGTGGGTGATGGAAATCATCGTTCCCCGGCCGTCAGATACAATCCTGTCTTTCCCGATCGTTCAGGAAGACATGGATATCGTCGGCAATTTCTTCGTGACACTCGCTATGACGGCGGCGGCGACGCTGCTTGCACTCATTATCGGACTGCCCTTCGGGTATTTCCTGTACAAACGCGAAGCCTACGGCCTGGCGTATGAGGGCTGGCTTGCCGCCGCATTCTCGACCCCGATTGTCCTGCTTTACCCGTTGTTCCTGGTTCTTTTTGGGCGGAACTACCATACGCTCATCCTGATGGGGTTCATTCCGGGGGCGATACCCATCGCAATTCAGACCCGGCAGGGTTTGCTGGGAGTCTCGAAGACACTCGTCAATGTCGGGCGCAGCTTCAATGTTTCGGAACAGGACATGTTTCGCAAGATCATGCTGCCGAGCGCTGTCCCGACCATATTCACGGGGATACGGATCGGCGTGATGTACACGCTGGTGAACATCGTCGCGATCGAGTACCTCACCGATTTCGGCGGTCTTGGCCGCATCGTGTCGCAGTTATACGATAATTTCAGCATACCGGAGACCTATGCCGCTATTCTGGCAGTTATTCTGGTGAGTACGTTCTTCTACTGGGGATTCGGGAGGATCGAAAAATGGCTCAGGCCGGTGTGATCAAGGCGACTGTTCCCGCCACAGGGGCAGCAGAGCGCTCAATGGACGGACGGGTATCGCGTATCCGCCTTATGACCGTAATCGGATTTATCGCGTTGTGGGAGGTTATTGCGACACTCGGCTCCTACGGCATTTTCTATAATGATGTCGTTCCGCATATCTGGAATATAGCCATTGCGGTGTTTTACGAGATTATGTCCGCAAGTTTTTACCGTGATCTCGGGATGACGTTTGCCGCGCACATCGTGGGCTTTATTTGCGGCGCGCTCATCGCGATCGCCGTGGGCATCTGGCTCGGCACCAACACGCTGATACGCGAGGCGATGCTGCCTTATCTCAATGCCATCGGTTCGACACCGAAGATTATCTTCCTGCCCATTATTTTCCTGATGTTCGGCGTCGGGATCGAATCCAAAATGGCAAAGGGCTCAATGTCGGCGTTTTTCCCGGTCGTCTTTACCACGACGCTGGGAATGATGCTGATCAACCCGGTACTTATCCGGGTCGGCAGAACGTACAACCTGAATAAATGGCATATGATCACCAAGATCTATATGCCGGCGATGGTGAACCCGGTGATTACGGGGTTACGCCTCGGTGTTGCAATTACCGTGATCGGTGTGCTTGTGGCGGAATTGAAATTTGCCGATGGCGGACTCGGATACAGGCTCGGGATTTATTACGAGCAGTTTCAGATCGCGCCCATGTATGCGGTCATCCTCCTGATCTTCGCTCTGGCGGCAGCCGCGAATTCCGGCATGACCAGGCTGCAGGACCGGGTGAACCGACACATGGCGCCGACGACAACAAAAGGCAAAAAGGCCCGGGCAAGCGCGTCTGCGGGTCTTGGCATCACTTAAAATCGAATTCGCCATAAATCGCCATAAAAGGAACACAGAAGCATGGCCAAGGAACTATTCGTATCGAAATCTGCCGACCTCAAGGACGGGGATCGCAAGATCGTGCCGAATGGCAATTACGAAATCGGTGTGTACCGTGTGAACGGAAACCTGTTTGCCTACCAGAACGTCTGTCCGCATCAGGGCGGTCCTGCCTGCGAGGGTCTGCTGATGGCGAAGGTCGAAGAGGTTATCGCCGAGGACAAGACCTATCAGGGCATGACCTTCAACCATGACGAAATGCATATCGTCTGCCCCTGGCACGGCTGGGAATTCGACCTGGAGACCGGCGACATGGTTGCAGACCGCAAATTCCGGCTGAAAAAGTATGACGTGGCGGAAAAGGATGACGGCATCTATGTCACCATCTGACGAAATCACCGACGAAGACATCGCCAATTCGCCGTTCCACGGCAAGGCGACGGCGCGGATAGCGCAGGAGACCGGCGACCCGCTCGCCGACGTCGATGTCGAGACGGCGAAACTCAAAGCGCTTGCCCGGAAAATACTGGACCTGGAAGAAGGCGAGACACCGGATCAGGCAATGATCCAGGAAGGTCTCGAGAGCCTTACCCGGCTGTATACCGTCCGTTATCAGGCGGGCGAACGCTGGGACCCGTTTGTGAACGGGCGCGGCGTGCCGGTGACGTCGGTGATGATCATGTCGACCGCGATGTTGCAGTCGGTGAATATCGAGCTTTTCGAACTAGGAATGTGGCAGGCCTGGTCAGGCGGCTAGACTTTAAAAAAGGGAACCAGTGGCATGGAAATACCTACAGACCACCTAAACAAGATGTCCGTCGCGGAGTTCGATACCTCGAAACTCCTGATAAACGCTGCCCGCCAGCGCGACCAGCGCGGTTTCAACGATACGTTGATCATCGATGTCGACTGCCATCACTATGAAAACGAATCCATGAAGGAGATCGTCGAGTTTATCGATGATCCGGTGCTGAGACGCACCGCGCAGGTCTATTCGGGGGCCGGAACGGGGGCGAACAGTCCGTTCATGATGGGCAGCCCCGGCGCGCAGGATGTCGCGGGGCGCGTGACGCGCTATCCGCTGCGGAAGATGGATCAGACGCCGGAGGACGACAAGCATCGCGATATTCACCTGTCGCTCAAATGGATGGACGCCATGGGCGTCGATTACGTGATGCTGTTCCCGACGCCGATGCTGCTGCTCGGCCTGCACCCGGTGCCTGAATACGAAGTCGCCATGTCGCGGGCCTATAACCGCTGGCTGACGGAAAAGATCCTTCAGGAAGAAAAACGCCTGAAGACCATGCTGTACCTGCCGTTCAACGACCCGGAAGCGACCTACAAGATGGTCCAGGATTTCGGCGACCGCGAAGGCGTTTGCGGTTTCATGGTGGTCTCGACCCGCTACAAGCCGGTCTATGACAACGCCTATATGAAAACCTATTCCCTGATCGAGGAAATGGGCAAGCCGCTGGCTTTCCACGGCTCCTACAGCTGGAACGACCACCTTCTCGGGAACACGAACCGCTTCCTTGTCACCCATGCGCTCGGCTTCACGGTGTTCAATGCGGTGCATCTGTGCAACTGGATCGTCAACGGTCTGCCGGAACGGTTCCCCAAGCTGGACGTGATGTGGATCGAATCCGGCCTCGCGTGGATTCCCTGGCTGATGCAGCGTCTCGACAACGATTACCGCATGCGGTCGTCCGAAGCGCCGTTGCTCAAAAAGCTGCCGAGCGAATACATGCAGGACATGTTCTATTCGTCGCAGCCGATGGAAATGCCGCACGACATGGATGTGCTTGAAATGACCTTCAAGATGATCAAGGCGGAAACCCAGCTTTGCTGGTGTTCGGATTATCCGCACTGGGACATGGACGTGCCGAGCGTGATCTGGGACCTGCCGTTCCTCGACGAGCGCCAGAAAAAGAACATTCTCGGGGAAAACGCCCGGAAGCTCTACAACATGGATGTGTCGGACCGGTTCCCGAACTACAAGCCGCCGGTTTAACGGCTTTCTCAGGCGGGCGGCGGGTCGGGTATCAGGATCCGGCCGCGGGCTATGTCGATGACCGTCCGGACGAGAATGTAGGCAATCAGCCCCGTCGCAAAGATCAGGATGGCCTGTCCCGCTGCGAGCAGGTAGGGATTATTCGTGGTGTCGCCGTAGATCAGCGTCGCAGCGGCGATCCCGTCGAGCGGGAACGAATATGCCCACCAGCCCATTGAGAACCTGACCCGCAGGAATGTCCGGATCATCGTGATGTTCAACAGCAGCAGGAGCAGCGCGAAGTAATAGATAACGCGTGTGAACGGCGATATCTCCCCCGGCACGAGGAGCGGGAAGATGATCGACATCAGCGCCGGGGGCACGATGGGTACGAAGTAGGTCGGCGTGAGCGGTGGGGGCAGAGCCGGCCCGAACATGAGCCGGTACATCAGCACGGCGGATAACAGGATCCAGATGACCACCGAGATCGAGAAAAAGAACCAGCTCAGCTCCATATAGCCGAGCGAGGGGCCCATCAGTGCGGTCAGAAAACCACCAACGCCCGGGATCAGCCAGATCGGATTCATTTTCGCCATTTCCTGCGGCCGCAGGAACCAGCGCGACATTATGTAGAGCGTCAGAAATAGGCTTAGCCCGGCACCGCACAGGAACAGCCCTTCCGCCACGCCCGGGTGCAGGGGAAGGACACCGGGCACCTGCAACTGGATTGCCAGGGGGGCGCCTGCCAGGAAAGGTCCCTTTACCGGGTGGTCGAAATCCCGCCACAGCATCGCCGGGTAGAGCAGGCATTTGGCGATATAGGCGGGCGCCACCATGGCCAGCATTGCCGCGCCAATCACCAGAACGATATCGCCCGGGAGCGATGGCCAGTCGAGAAACTTTTCGGCCTGACGCCAGGCAAGGCCCAGCCCGGAAACCCCCATCACGGCGCCAAAGAATGTCGGCGGAATGTACGCGAGAGGAGAGGCGGGCGTTTCAGGAGAAGCGATGGATGTCATGGACACCCCATAGCCGGGTCAAGATCAACATTCAAGCCTGCCCCGTCCTTCACTCCGGCGCCGGTCGGTCTTTAAGATAACATCCCCAACGTGCCATAATGAGAGACCAAACACCGAGGCATCGCGATGAATACCAATCCTGAAACAATCGTCTCCCCCCGGATCGACGGCACTCTGACCGAAGGACTCGTTTCGCTGATCCGGAACAAGCCCGTCGATCAGGCGGATTTGGAGGCGATGGCGCTGTTCACGCTGGACGGCGTTGCCAACATGCTGGCGGGCCGCCGCTCGGTCCCGGGCGAGAAGCTCCTCGCCTATCTGAAGGGCAAGGAAGGCGATACCGGGCGCCAGGCCCTGGTAATGGGCGGTCTCACCCATATTCTCGAGGTCGATGACCTGCACAAGGCGTCGGTCGTCCATCCCGCCTGTGTAACGATACCGGCGGCCCTCGCGCTCAGCCGCGACGACATGCCCACGGGGCCTGAATTCCTGAAAGCGGTCCTGTTCGGGTTCGAGGCCTGTACCCGCGTCGGCATGTCGGTCGGCCGGGCGCATTACAGGATTTGGCACAATACAGCGACCTGCGGCACGTTCGGCGGCGCGATGACGGCGGCGACCCTGATGGGGCTGACCGATACCGAGACCGTCCATGCGCTCGGCAATGCGGGCACGCAATCCGCCGGTCTGTGGGAATTCCTCAATACCGGGGCGATGAGCAAGCATCTCCACGCCGGGCGCGGCGCGGAGGCGGGGATCGTGGCGGCCGAACTGGCGCAACTCGGCTTCACCGGCCCGCCCGCTATCCTCGAAGGGCCGCAGGGGCTTTATGCCGGCGCATGCCCTGATCCCGATCCCGACGCGGTGCTGCGCGACCCCAACGCGCCGTGGCAGGTGCATCTGACATCGATCAAGCCCTGGCCGTCCTGCCGCCATACGCATCCCGTCATCGACGCGGCGCTCGAACTCTCCGGCAGGATCGACGCGAAGGATATCGAAAGCGTCGATGTCGCCGTGTATCAGGCCTCCATCGACGTGTGCGACCGGCCCGTGCCGGAAAGCGAATACGAGGCCAAGTTCTCGGTCCAGCACTGCGTCGCCATCAGCCTTCTCGACGGCAGGTGCACCTTCGCGTCGTTCGATCCCTCGGGCCGCGACCGGGCGGCGGAACTGCGGAAATCGATCTCGGTGCGGGCAGGGGACACCTATACCAACGCCTATCCGAAGGACTGGGGCGGCGAGGTCACGGTGAACCTGAAAGACGGCGCCTCGGTGACGGCCGCGCGCACCGCCTGCAAGGGCGATCCGGAACTGCCGCTCAGCCGCGACGAAATGATCGAAAAAGCGCGGGACCTGCTGACATTCGCCGCCGTGAACGATGTCGATGCGATCATCGACGGCGTGCTCGGCATGGCGACCGGCGGGCCGGTGCCGGAAATCACCCTCTGATCCACCGGCAAAACGGGGAACGGCCATGAACAAAGCGATACTGGGCCAGAAGGCCGAAAAACTCCAGGCGCTGATCGACGCGGATGAAACGCTGGTCCTGCCCAATGTCTGGGATGTTGCCGGTGCGCGCATCGTCGCCGAACAGGGCTATCCTGCCATCGCAACGTCAAGCGCGGGCATCGCGTGGTCGCTCGGCTGTCCCGACGGAGAGGTGATCAGCCGCGACGACATGCTGTTCATGGTCCGAAAGATCGCCGCCGGGGTCGACCTGCCCGTGACCGCGGACATGGAAGCAGGTTACGGCGAAGCGCCCGAAGCGGTCGGCGATACCGTGACGACGACGCTGGATGCCGGCGCGGTGGGTGCGAATATCGAGGATTCATCATCCCAGGCCGCGGGTCATCCGCTGCTGGAATACGACCTGTCGGTTGCCCGAATCCGGGCGGCGAAGAAGGCCGCCGACGATTACGGTGTGCCCTTCGTCATCAACGCCCGCTCAGACGGGTTTTTCGGCGGGCCGGGCGAGGGCGTGTTCGAGGAAACGGTACGGCGCTGCAATGCCTATCTGCAGGAAGGGGCGGGCTGCGTCTTCGTGCCGTTCGTGCGCGACCGCGAGACGATGGAAAAACTGCTCGCCGCCATCGACGGCCCGGTCAATTTCCTCGCCAACCCGGCGGCCCCCGACCTGCATCAGATGCGGGAAATGGGGGTGGCGCGGGTCAGTATCGGCGGCCTGTTTTCCCTGATGACCTACACCCGGGTGCGTGAAGCCTGCCTGGAAATGCGGGACTCCGGAACGCTGACCTGGGGCAGGGAGAATATTGTCCACCCGGAGATGAACAGGTTGATGGGGTAGGGCGGTTATTGCGCCCGACATGTAATGTTGGAAACACAAGACGGTACACGTAAGTGGTTGAAGGTATTCTGGTGGTCGAGGGGGATCGTGGCCGCAGTATCTTTGACCAAGCTAGTTCCCGAGATTACATCGTTGTCCCAATTCGAATTTTTGAAATTTATACATGCATTAATTTATGGGTGGGACTATTTTTCGGCATTAATAGCAAACGCATTAAATAAGTATATATTATATTACTACATTTCAATAAGATATGTGCATGTGAATGTATTTATATATTTTTCGACTATTGTCGATCCGTTAATTTATAGCAAAATAAAAGTCATAAAATGAAATAATAATGATAAATATTTAATTATATTTTTGTTTCTGATGTCGTGTGTGGCCTATTATGAAATATAAATCGGTGTATTAGATGTTTCAGAAGATGTGTTGGAGTATTTTCCCATTTTATTGGTTTTGTTATTTAGTTTTTTATGCGTGTTTTTATCTGAATGGGTATTTCTCTGGGATTTTTCACTTCTCAATAGCGATATTTACACTGCAGGTCTTGTACCATCTTAACTCACCATATATCGCGGAAGCCATAACGCACTATTCTTGTTTAGCGCTGCAAGGCTGTGAGCAATGACACTTTAATAAATGACTAGCTCTTCAAAGCCGCCGCCTGAATCCCCGACAGCGTGCTCGTCGGCAGCACTGCATCCGGATCGATCACCAGTTCGATCAGTGACGGCCCGTCCACCGCGCGGCAGCGTTCGAACGCGGCTTCGAAATCGGCTGTTTTCGTGACCGTTTCGCCATGGGCGCCATAGGCGCGGGCCAGCGCGGCGAAGTCCGGGTTGACGATATCGGTGCCGGACTTGCGTTTCGGGTAATGGGTTTCCTGGTGCATGCGGATGGTGCCGTACATGCCGTTATTGACGACGACGAAGATCACCTTGGCGCCCTGCTGGACGGCGGTGCCGATTTCCTGGCCGTTCATCTGGAAACAGCCATCGCCGCTGAACGACACGACGACCCGGTCGGGGTGGCGGATCGCGGCGGACACGCCGGACGGCACGCCGTAGCCCATCGCGCCCGACTGAGGGGCGAGCTGGGTGCCGTATTGCTTGTAGCGGAAGAACCGGTGAACCCAGACGGTGTAATTCCCGGCACCGTTCGTGATCACCGCATCTTCCGGCAGGGTATCGCTCAGCCAGCCGACGATTTCGGAATAGTTCACGTCGCCCGGCATCGGCGCAGGGGTGGAGAAGGCCATGTAATCGGCATGGGCCGCGGCCGCTTCGCCGGCCCACGCGCCTTTGACCGGTTCCATCGCCTTCGCGGCAGCGCAGAATTCTGCCATGCCCGAATTGATGCCGAGATCGGCCTGATAAACCTTGCCCAGTTCGTCCACGCCCGCGCTGATATGCACGAAGGTCTGCTTCGGTTTCGGGAAGGTGAAATAGGTGTACCCGCCGGACACAATCTCGCCGAGCTGCGGGCCGATCACGACCAGCAGGTCGGTTTCGTCCAGCCGGGCTTTCAGCTTCGGGTTGATGCCGAGGCCGATGACGCCGGCATAGTTCGGATGGAGGTTGTCGATCAGGTCCTGCCGGCGGAAGGAGACCGCGACGGGCAGGTCGTTCCGTTCGGCAAAGGCGGTGAGATCGGCACAGGCGTCCGGCGTCCAGCCGCCGCCGCCTGCCAGCACCAGCGGCTTTTTCGCGGATGCCAGCATGTCGCGGAACTTTGCCAGGTCGGCGGCGCCCGGGTTGGCCTGGGCGGTGTGATACGGCTGGCCGTCTTCGGCATCGGCGCGTTCGGTCTGCATGTCTTCGGGCAGGGCCAGCACGACCGGGCCGGGACGGCCCGACGTTGCGACGTGGAAGGCGCGGCTGACCATTTCGGGCACGCGGGCGGGGTTGTCGATCTGGGCGACCCACTTGGTCATCTCGCCGAACATGCGGCGGTAATCGACTTCCTGGAACGCCTCGCGCTCGGCCATGTCCCGGGCGATCTGGCCGACGAACAGGATCAGCGGGGTCGAATCCTGATGCGCGGTGTGGATGCCGACCGAGGCATTGGTCGCCCCGGGCCCGCGGGTGACGAAGGCGACGCCGGGTTTGCCGGTCATCTTGCCCCAGGCATCGGCCATGTTGGTCACGCCGCCTTCCTGTCGGCAGACGACGAGGTTGATCTGGTCCTGAACGTCGTGGAACGCATCGAGGGCGGCAAGATAGCTCTCGCCTGGCACGCAGAAGACGGTATCGACGCCGTGCAGACGCAGGCAGTCGACCAGTATTTGTCCGCCGGTGCGGAGGTTCGAAGACGTATTGTTGGCCATCTCTAGGTCCTTATCTCTTCAGAGTGCGCTGACCGCGGAAGCGGGACGAATGCTCTGGCACTCCATTGCCACCCGGGGCTCGTCCCGGGGTCCGGAGTGTCGGTTTCGAAAACTGGATCCCGGCACAAGGCCGGGATGACGATTTGGCGAACAACGCAGGGTTCCCCGTATTGTCAGAATAACGACAGGGCAGGAGCGTGTTCGTGCCTCATATCTCGATGAATTCGTCCAGAAAGATGGTGTATTTCTGGCGCTTGGGTTTGTCCTTGTCTTCCTCGTTCACGTAGGAAATCGACGATTTCCCCTTGAGGGCGCGCGGCAGGATCATGGTGCGCGAAAAATTGCCGGGTTTGTCGTCCGGCGCATAGGCAAGGACCGGGACCGGTCCGGCCTCGAACCACGGCTCGCCCGCAGCGATAACATGGGTTTCGCCGCCGGTTTCGACCTTGAATCCGCCTTCGAGCAGACAGCGGATGCCGGGTCCCTGATGAACGTGCGTGTAGGCAATGCCGCTCGGCGGGATATCGACCCGGTCGCAGCGCCAGAGATAGCCGTCGCCCGGTTCGAGATCGACGGCGGCCGACAGCTTGTGAACGGACGTTACGCCGTCGCCCTGCGCGAGCCCGTCGGCATCGGCTGTGCCGCCCTTTACGAGTTCGTAGCGAAGTATCCGGGCGCCATTGGCACCGGCGGTGATCGTGGTGTCGCCGGTCGAGAACCAGGCGGAATTCACGTTGAGTGTCGCGCCGCCGCGATCGTCGCGTATCGTCGCCATACCATCGGCGACGTAGATCCCGCGATTCATGCCGGGCAGGGGGGATGCCACACTGGCTTTCTCCGTGAAAACGTCGGTGTAAACGCGCAGAATGTAATCGGCCATTTTACGGCTCCTCCCCAGGATTCGATTATGATTTCAATTGCGTATCACAGCGCTGTTTTTGCGGCAAGAACGCGGCGGCCGCTGCGTTGACGCCCCTGTCCGCAGGGGTATGATGGCGCGCCCTATCAACCGCCGAGCCGGAGCAGCCAACTCGTGAAAAATCATACCGTTAAGGTCTATCCTTCCAAACAGGAATTGAAACGCGAAGACCAGCTTGCCTGGAAGATCGCCGAGGTCGCAGCCGATCCGGTCGAGATCGACGACGACGTCACCGACATGGTCATCAACCGGATAATCGACAACGCGTCCGTCGCGATGGCCTCGGTCAATCGCCGTCCGGTGGCAAACGCCCGGGCGATGGCAATCTGTCATCCCCGCAATGGCGGCGCCACGATCTTCGGTATGCCGGTCGACCAGCGCTTCTGCGCCGAATGGGCCGCCTGGGCGAACGGCACGGCCGTGCGCGAGCTCGATTATCACGACACGTTTCTCGCCGCCGACTATTCCCACCCCGGCGACAACATCCCGCCGACGCTTGCGGTCGCCCAGCAAAAGGGTCTCGACGGCAAACAGCTGCTGCGTGGGATTGTGACCGGCTACGAAATCCAGGTGAACCTGGTAAAGGGAATCTGCCTGCACGAGCACAAGATCGATCATATTGCGCATATCGGACCGTCCGTTGCGGCGGCTCTCGGCACGCTGCTGAAGCTTGATACCGAGACGATCTACCAGTCGGTGCAGCAGGGGCTGCACGTCACCTGCACCACGCGCCAGTCGCGCAAGGGCGAGATTTCAAGCTGGAAGGCCTATGCGCCGGCCCATGCGGGCAAGCTCGCGATCGAGGCGGTGGACCGCTGCATGCGGGGCGAAGGCGCGCCGTCGCCGATCTATGAAGGCGAAGACAGCGTGATTGCGTGGATGCTGGACGGCCCGGACGCGAACTATACCGTGCCGCTCCCCGAAGCGGGCGAGTCCAAGCGGGCGATCCTCGAGACATATACCAAGGAACATTCCGCGGAATACCAGAGCCAGGCGCTGATCGACCTGGCGCGCAAGATGGGCGCACAGATTTCAGATTTCGATGCGATCGACAACATCGTCATTCAGACCAGCCATCATACCCATTACGTGATCGGCACCGGCGCGGGCGATCCGCAGAAAATGGATCCGACCGCCAGCCGGGAGACGCTCGATCATTCGATCATGTATATCTTCGCCGTCGCCCTGCAGGATCAGGCCTGGCATCACGTGAAATCCTATGCGCCGGAACGCGCGCAGCGGCCCGACACGGTGAAGCTTTGGCACAGTATCTCCACGGTCGAGGACCCGCGCTGGACCGAGCGCTATCACCATCCCGATCCCAACCAGAGGGCCTTTGGCGGCCGGGTTGTCATCACGATGAAACACGGCTCCACGCTGGAGGACGAACTGGCGCTCGCGGACGCCCACCCGGCCGGCGCGCGGCCATTCGCGAGGGAAAATTATATCAATAAATTCAATATGCTGGTGGACGGTCTTGTGAGCAACAATGAACGTGATCGCTTTCTCGATACCGTTCAGCGTCTGCCGAGCCTGACGGCCGAGGAACTGGGCGGGCTGCATGTGACGCTCGACGCCATGACGCTCGATTACGCAACCCGCGACGACAGAGGAATTTTCTGATGCTGTTTGCCAAGAAGACGGCTGCTGAAAAGCGGGCATCTTTCCGTGCGGAACTTGCCACGGGCCGTTTGCTGCAGTTTCCGGGCGCCCATTCGCCGATCGTGTCGCTTGCGATCGAGGAACAGGGTTTTGACGGGGTGTATATCTCCGGCGCGGCGCTCTCGGCGGAGCTCGGATTGCCGGATATCGGCCTGACGACACTCACGGAAGTCACCCAGCGGGGGCGCCAGATCGCCCGCGTGACCGACCTGCCGGCGCTGATCGATATCGATACCGGGTTCGGCGAGCCGATGAGCGCGGCCCGCACGATCCTGGAGCTTGAGGAACTCGGGCTTGCCGGGTGTCACCTTGAAGATCAGGAGAACCCGAAGCGCTGCGGCCATCTCGACAACAAGAATATCGTCCCGGTTCGCGAAATGACGATGAAAATCCGCGCGGCGGCGGATGCCCGCAAAGATCCGAACTTTCTCATCATGGCGCGTACCGATGCCCGGGCCTCGGAAGGGCTGCAGGCGTCCCTTGACCGCGCGAAGGCCTATATCGATGCCGGAGCGGACGCGATCTTCCCGGAAGCGTTGCAGGACATGTCCGAATACGAAGCTGTCCGCGAAGCGCTGGATGTTCCGCTGCTCGCCAACCTCACGGAGTTCGGCAAGACGCCGCTTTTGACCAAGAAAGAGCTGGAAGATCTCGGATACAATATCGCGATCTATCCGGTTACGTCGCTGCGGCTGTCGATGAAGGCGGTGGAGGACGGCCTGACGGCGATCCGGGAGCAGGGCACACAGAAAAATATTGTCGACCGGATGCAGACCCGCGCGCGGCTGTACGAGCTGATCCGCTACGCGGATTACAACAAGTTCGACCAGGATATATTCAACTTCAAAGTCTGATGGCAGGGAGACCGGGAATGGCAGCAAAAGCCACGAAAAAGAATGTGAAGAAGAAGGCAAAGGCCAAAAACACCAAGGTCAAGAAGACCCAATCGGCAGAACCGGTGATCTACAAGGGGCTCGCCGGGGTCACGGTGGATTATACCGCCGTGTCCAAGGTCATGCCGGAGACCAATTCACTGACCTATCGCGGATATGCCGTGCAGGACCTCTGCGCGAACTGCCGGTTCGAGGAGGTCGCCTATCTGATGTGGCACGGCGAATTGCCGACCCGCGCCCAGCTGCGCGCGTTCGAGAAAGACGAGCGTAGCCGCCGGAATATCTCGCGCGGCCATGTCGAGGTGATCCGCCAGTATCCGAAGCGGGCGCATCCGATGGATACGCTGCGGACGTCGGTCAGCTACCTCGGAACCACGGATACCGCCTGGGGCGGGGAACCGGCGGAAAAAGACCTGAACCGGGCAATGGACCTTCTGGCCAAGATCCCGACGATGATCGCCACCGACTACCGGTTCCGCAAGGGGCTGCCGCGCAAGACGCCGCGCAAGGACCTGACCATGTCGGAAAACTTTTTCCACATGTGCTTTGGCGAGGTGCCGCCGAAGGAAGTGATCCGGGCCTTCGATATTTCGCTCATTCTCTATGCGGAGCACAGCTTCAACGCCTCGACCTTCACGGCCCGCGTAATCACGTCTTCTCGCTCCGATATCTACAGCGCGGTGACGGGTGCGATCGGCTCGCTCAAAGGGCCGCTCCATGGCGGCGCAAACGAAGCCGTGATGCACAATCTGAAGCAGATCCGCACGCCTGCGCGGGCGGAAAAATGGCTGCGCGACAAACAGGCGGCGGGCGAGCTTGTCATGGGTTTCGGCCACCGGGTCTACAAGCAGGGAGATTCCCGCGTCCCCACAATGCGCGCCGCGCTCGAGGATCTCGCCGCCTGGAAGGGCGACACCAGATGGATCGAGATTTCGGACATTCTTCAGAAGATCATGATCGAAGAGAAGAACATCCATCCCAATCTCGATTTTCCGGCGGGTCCGGCCTACGACCTGATGGGCTTCGACGTGGATATGTTCACGCCGATTTTCGTGATGAGCCGCATTACCGGCTGGGCGGCGCATATCCTCGAACAGAATGCGAGCAACAGCCTGATCCGGCCGCTCAGCGCCTATAACGGCGAAAAGCAGCGCAAGGTGAAAGCGATCTCCAAGCGTTGACGGGTATTATTTCTGTTCGCCGGGGGTGCTTTTTCGGGCCTCCCGGCGTTCGATCTGTCCACGCCGGAGCAGGTAAACCGCGGATGCGATAATAATCACGGTGCCGGTGATCGACCACGGATCCGGCACTTCTGAGAATATCAGGAAACCGAATATCGCGGCGACGGGCAGTCGCATGAAATCGAACGGCGCGACGATGCTGACCTCGCCGGCATCGTAGGCGCGGGCGAGAAAGTCCTGGCCGATGGCCCCCAGAAATCCCGCGAGAAAGAGCCAGCCCGTCTGGACGAGCGTCGGCGTTTCCCACGTGTAGACGGCGCCCGGCAGCAGGATCAGCGTGCCGAAGAACATGAAGTAGAAGACAATCCGGGTCGGTGGCTCGCTGGATGTCAGGTTTTTCATCGATATCATTGCCGACGACGTGAACACCGCGCTGCCCAGGGCCAGAAGCATGGCCGGTTCGAGTCCGAGCTGCGGTTTGACGATCAGCAGCATCCCGCAGAACCCGACAACCGTCGCGGCGATCCGCCGGCCGTGGATTACTTCCTTCAGCACAATCGCCCCGATCAGGATCGACCAGAAGGGGGACGTGAAGGCGAGGACCATGGCATCCGCCATGATGAGGTCCTCAAGGGCGAATATCAGCAGGACGAAGGCGGAAATGCCGCAAAACGAGCGGATAAAATGCAGGGCCGGCCGGCGGGTGCGCAATACGCCGGGTCCGGACCGCACAAGCCACGGGGTCAGCATGCAGAGCGCAGAGAAAGTGCGCGAAATGGCGACTACAAAAACCGGCAGTTCGGTCGCCATCTGTTTCACGACCACAAACATGGTGGTCAGGGTCGTCACCGCGAGCAGCATCCAGAGAATGCCGCGAACATTATTCAGCTTTGGGGCGTAGGCGATGCTGGCGGGCGTGGGCACGACAAGGGCTTTCCGTATTCTCCGGCAGATTGCCGGATGAATATCTCCGTATCAGAGCGCGACTTTGGATACAATGCGCGATCAGGTTGAAGGCGGTTGCGGAGTCGCGTCCCGTCATGCATTCCCTTGTACCGGCATAGTACAGGAATATGCAGCTAGTCTGGGAAAACGGCCGTTGAAGATTCTGTTCATCACTGCAACGCGTATCGGTGACGCTGTCCTGTCTTCGGGATTGATCGCGTATTTGGCGGCGGAGCACCCCGGCGCGCGCTTTACGGTCGTCTGCGGCGCGCCGGCGGCACCGCTATTTGAGGCGATACCCGGTCTCGACCGGTTGATTGTCATCGAGAAAAAGCCGTTCCATCTTCACTGGCTGTCGTTATGGGCGTCATGCGCTGCGAACCGTTGGGACAGGATATATGACCTGCGCGGTTCTGCGCTTGCGCGGTTCATGCGGGCGGGAGAGCGTCATATCGGGAAATACCGGGATGACAGCCTGCACCGGGTCGAGGAACTTGGCCGCCTCATTGGCGTGTCGCCGGCACCGGCGCCGGCTTTGTTTCTGTCCGCGCAAGCAGTTGAAAAGGCAGCTGCCCTGATTCCTGCCGGAGAGCCTGTCCTCGCTGTCGGGCCGACGGCCAACTGGGGCGGGAAGCAATGGCCCGCGGACCGGTTCGCCGCATTGGCCTTGCGCGCGACGGAAGACGGCGGAATTCTGGCGGGCGCCGCGGTTGCGGTGCTCGGGGCAGAGCCGGAGCGCGCCATGGCCAATCCCTTGCTGGCCGCGTTGCCCCAAGACCGGCGGATTGATCTGATCGGTCAGCCATTGCCGGTCGCGGCGGCCTGCATCGCCCGGTCGACGCTCTATGTCGGTAATGATTCCGGGCTTATGCATATTGCCGCGGCGACCGGCACGCCGACTCTCGGGCTGTTCGGCCCGTCACCCGAAACGCGTTACGGGCCGTGGGGCGCGCATTGTGCTTCCGTGCGCACCGACGAGGGTTTCAAGGAGCTTGTCTTGTCTCCGGATTTCGATCATCTCAGCCAAAAATCACTGATGACGGGACTTTCGGCCGATAAGGCGTACGAAGCCCTTGCGAATCTTTACACAAGCGTAAAAAATGCCCTCTGAAGGGAAACGCATTGGTTAAAACGCAAAATACCGGATCAGGCACGTCGGTCGCGGAACGCCGGGAAAACCGCCGCGACGAAATCCTGCGCGCGGCACAGGATCTTTTCCATCGTCAGGGTTATGCGAATACCTCGCTGGACGATATCGCGCGCGCCGTCGGTATCAAGCGGGAAGGGGTCTACTATTATTTCCCGAACCGGACGCAGATTTTGATCACCATTATCAAGCCGCTTGGCCTGCAGCTGCGCGACCGGGTGCGTGAAATACTGGAGAGCGATGCGACGCCGGAGGAGAAAATCTGCCAGACGGTGGAAAACCATCTGATGCGGTTCGAAAACCGATTTGCGGAATCCAAAATTACTCTCCGCGATGACTATTTTGCGGAGAACGAAGATGTTCTCGCCGAAATGCAGCCGATCTGGGACGAGTATGAAAAACTCTGGATCGGAATCATCCGCGAAGGCCAGGACAAGGGCGTCTTCGATCCGACACTCGATCCGCGCCTCGCGCATCTCGGCATTCTCGGGCTCTGCAACTGGGTTGCGCGCTGGTACAAGCCGGGCAGTTCACTACCGGTGCCGGACCTGATTGCCATGTATAACCGGATGGTCCTGCGAAGTCTGCGGGCCGATTAACTCATCGGCGTCGCGCCGCATGATGTCACTTTTCTTTACGACGGGACTTTGGAATGAAACAGAATGAACGGGTACTAATCTGCGGCGGCGGCCCTGTGGGAGTCGTCACCGCATTGTCGCTTGTACAGCAGGGAATCCCCGTCACGGTTCTAGAGATGTTCGAGGAACCGCCGCGGGACCCGCGCGCGGCGACAATCCATCCCTCCACCCTGGAAATGCTCGATACGCTTGGCCTCGCAGAGGGGATTCTTCAGCGCGGTCTGCATGCGCCGGCATTCCAGTTCCGCGATCGGAGATCGCAGGAAATTGTTGCCGTGTTCGACATGGCGCATATCGCCGACGAAACGAAGTTCCCGCTGGCTGTCCAGTATGAACAATGGAAGCTCGTCCGGGACGGTCTAATCGCGCTGAAGGAATACGATATCGCCGATGTCCGGCTCGGCACTAGCGTGACGGCGTTTTCCCAGGACTATGAGGGCGTCACCGTAGTCACCGAAAACAAGGATGGTGATCTTGAAAAACTCGAAGGGCGATATCTGATCGCCTGCGACGGCGGCCGCTCCACGATCCGGATCGGTCTCGGCGTGTTCATGTCGGGCTTTACCTGGGGCGAGCGTTTCCTGGTGCTCACATCGCTGCATGATTTTGCCGAAAGCGACGGCTACCTGAACCGCAACTACGTGCTCGATCCGACCGAGTGGTGTGCGGTCTTCAAGGTGATGGGGGATGAAGACCAGGGTATCTGGCGAACGTTGTTCCCGACCAGCGAAGGCGAGCTGGATGCCGACCTTCTGTCGGATGCAGGCGTGACACAGCGGATCAGCGGTCTGCGTCCCGACATGGACCACAACGACATTCTTCACCGGAATCTCTATACGGTGAACCAGCGGGTGGCCGACCGGTTCACGATAGAGCGGATATTCCTGGCGGGCGATGCTGCGCATCTGAACAACCCCTTGGGCGGCCTGGGCCTGAATACCGGTATTCACGACTGCATGAATATCACCAAGAAAATCGGCGACGTCTGGTTCGGCAGGGCGCAGCCCGACGTGTTCGAGCGTTATCATCGCCAGCGTCACCAGCTCGCGACGGAGTTCCTGCAGAGCGTCACCATCGAAAACAAGAAGCGCATTGAGGAAAAGGATCCCGAGGTCATCAAGGCCAATCAGAAGATTCTCCGCGAGAATTCAGAGGATCCGGTCAAGGCCAAGGCATGGCTGATGCGCTCGTCCCTGCTGGACAGCGTCCGCAAGGAAGATACGATCGAGTAGACCGCTTTAGCCGGCGTCTTGTCAGGCGCGCGTCAGCCGGCGAGCGCTTCTTCGGGCGGCGTGAAATCCCGGTCCTGCGCCATCGCGACGGCTTCATAGGTCAGCTTGCCGGCGTGAACATTCAGCCCGTTCATCAGGTTCTGGTCCGATTTCAGGGCTGCCTTTACGCCCATATTCGCGATTTTGATCGCAAAGGGCAGGGTGGCGTTGTTCAGCGCAAATGTGGATGTCCGCGCGACGGCGCCCGGCATGTTGGCGACGCAATAATGAACCACGCCGTCGACGACGTATGTCGGATCGTCATGGGTCGTGGGCCGGCTGGTTTCGCAGCAACCGCCCTGATCGATCGCTACATCGACGATGACAGCGCCCCGTTTCATCGTCTTTACCATCTCTGCTGTCACGAGCTTCGGCGCTTCGGCACCTGGAACCAGTACCGCGCCGATCAGCAGATCGGCATTGGCGACTTCTTCCTCGATATTGGTCCTGTTTGAAAAGCGGGTCGTGATCAGGCTTTTGTAGTGTGAATCGATCTCTGCAAGCCGCCGGATATCCCTGTCAATGACGGTGACATGGCCGCCCATGCCGGTCGCGACGAAAACCGCATTGCTGCCGACCACGCCGCCGCCGATGACGACGACCTTACCCGGTGAAACACCCGGCACGCCGCCGAGAAGGACGCCGCGACCGCCATGGGCGATTTCAAGGCAGGTCGCGCCTGCCTGGACGGCCATGCGGCCGGCGACTTCGCTCATCGGCGCGAGCAGGGGCAGTCCGCCCCGGTTATCCGTGACCGTTTCGTAGGCAATGCCTGTGCAGCCGCTATCGAGGAGCCCCCGGGTCTGGTCTTCGTCCGGGGCGAGGTGCAGATAGGTAAAGAGAATCTGGCCCTCGCGCAGCATGGCGATCTCAGGCGCCTGTGGCTCTTTCACCTTCACGATCATGTCGGCCCGGGAAAATACGTCGGCTGCGCTGGCCGCAATGGCGGCACCTGCGAACTCGTAATCCGCATCGTCGAACCCGATTGCATGGCCTGCGTTGGTCTCAACGAGGACCTCGTGATTGTTCCCAATCATCTCGCGGACACTGGCCGGGGTCAGTCCGACGCGATTTTCGAACGGTTTTATTTCCTTGGGCACGCCGATTAGCATCTGAGGCTCCTGTGATTGCTGCGCCCTGAGTATGGGGCGTCTGATTTCAGTTTCCACTCTTACATTTAATTTACGTCAGCGTAAAATTAATTTTACGTTACCGTAAAACCGGTTGCGGAATCCGGGCTCGGCGGTAAAGTGGCGGTTAGTCTATCCGCCGATACCGGCCAGAACAAAGGACATGGCAGAAATGCGCGCAATTATCGCTCGGGAACTGGGACCGCCGGAAAAGCTTGTGATTGAGGACCTGGCACCGTTATCGGCAGGACCGGGGCAGGTCGTTGTCGACAACAAGGCTGCCGCCGTGAATTTCCCCGACCTTCTGGTGATGGAAGGGAAATATCAGTTCCGCCCGCCATTGCCGTTCTCGCCCGGAAAAGAAGGCGCCGGCATAATCAAATCTGTGGGTGAAGGCGTGACCAGCCTCAAGCCGGGCGACCGCGTCATGGTTCAGGTCGAATACGGCGCCTATGCACAGGAAGTGCTGGCGGATGAATCCCAGTGCTATCCCGTTCCGGACGGCGTTTCTTTCGAAGAAGCCGCCGCCATCGGCATCGCCTATCAGACAGCGCATTTCGCGCTGGTTGCGCGGGCTCATGTAAAGAAGGGCGACAAGGTTCTGGTGACCGGGGCTTCGGGCAGTGTCGGTCTTGCGGCCATGCAGCTCGCCGCTGCCTGGGGCTGCGAGGTGATTGCCGGGCTGACGACCATGTCCAAGGAAGACCTGGCCCGCGAGAATGGCGCCCACCATGTGATCGATATATCCGGCGACAACGTCAGAGACAGTATCCGCGACGATGTGAAGGCGATTACCGGCGGCGGGGTCGATATCGTCATCGAGATCGTCGGTGGGGAGGTTTTCGACGGTTCGATCCGGGCGCTCAATTTTGGCGGCAGCATCGTCGTGGTCGGCTTTACCAGCGGCACGATCCCGTCGCTGAAGGTGAATTACACGCTGCTTAAGAATATTGCCGTCACCGGCGTGAACTGGGCCGAATACCGCGATCGCGATCCGGCATGGGTGCAGAAGGTACAGACCGAAATTTTCGAAATGGTCTCCGCCGGCCAGCTGAAAGTGCCCGTGCAGGCCGTTTTCCCGATGGATCAGATCGTCGAGGCGTGCAAGGTGCTGAGCGATCGAAAGGTGCGTGGAAAAATCGTCATCGATACCGGCGCTTGAGGAATTGGCAGGGGGCGGGGGATCGTCAGCCTGCCGCCGACCATTCCGATACGATGTTGTCGTATTCCGGGCGCGCGCGCTCCGATCCTGCAGCCATCTCATTGCCCAGATAAACGAAGCCGGCAACTTCATCGCCGGGTTCGGCGCCGATAGCGGCCTTCACGTCGTCATCGTAGGCGTACCATTCCGTCAGCCATTGTGCGGCATAGCCCATCGACTGCGCCGCAATCAGCATGGTCTGGCAGGCGGCGCCGGCGGAGAGAACCTGTTCCCATTCCGGAATCTTGTGACCTTTATGAACCCGGGAGAGAACGGCGACGACGACCGGTGCGCGGGTCAGCCGTTCCTGTTCGATCTCGACCTGTTCCTCGATCGCATCGGGGTTTTTCCTGCTATAGGCAGCGGCGATCACGTCGCCGATTTTTTCGCGTGCATCGCCCCGGATGACAATGAAGCGCCAGGGGGTGAGGCGGCCGTGATCGGGCACCCGCATGCCCGTGGCGAGGATTTTTTTAAGGTCGTCATCCGACGGGCCCGGGCCGTCCATCATTTTCGCAACCGTCGAGCGGCGCGACAGCAGAAAGTCGATGGTATCTTTGTCTCTGACGTTAAGTTCCGACATGAAATTCCTTTCTAGATGATTCCGGCTTTTTCCGCGCGTTCCCGCTCGAGCTGTCGCAGAGCGCCGCGCTGGATCTTGCCGGTAGCGGTCAGCGGCAATTCGTCGACGAATTCCACTGCCCGCGGATACTTGAAAGCAGATATCTGTGATTTCACAAAGTTTTGCAACTCAGCAACAGTCGCATCATCATTCCCCTCCGGATTGGAAGGAATAATGAACGCCTTGACGATCTGACCACGGTCCTTGTCCGGCGTGCCGACGACGGCGACTTCCTTTACCTTCGGATGCTCAAGCAGGACGGCTTCCACCTCCAGCCCGGAGACGTTGTAGCCGCCGGTCAGAATCATGTCGTCCGTCCGCGCCTCGTAATAGAAATAGCCATCCTCGTCGATCCGGCACAGATCGCCGGATTTGTTCCAGCCGTCATGAATATAGGCCTTCTGCCGTTCGAGGTCGTCGAGGTAGCGGCACCCGTTGGGGCCCTTGACGATCATCTGGCCGATTTCATTCGGTTTGACGTCATTCATTTCGTCATCGACGACACGAACCTGGAAGCCCGGAATTGCCTTGCCGATTGCGCCCGGTTTGATGTCGTCGCCGCTGGCGGAGATGAAGATATGGAGAAGCTCGGAAATACCGAGGCCGTTGATCATCTCGACGCCGGTAATGTCTTTCCATTCATTGAATGTCGCAGGCGCCAGCGGCTCGCCGCCGGCAACGCATTCGCGGAGAGAGGAAAGATCGTAATCCCGCGCCTTGTCGAGCATCAGCTTGTAGCCCGACGGGGTCGAGAAACAGACGGTTGCTTTGTATTTCTCGATTGTCTGCAAAACGGCCTCCGGTGTGCCGCGTTCCAGCAGCACGACCGTCCCGCCGAACCGGAACGTGTCGGCGATAAATGCGCAAAGACCGTAAAGGAAGGCAATCTGCGGGCTGCCGCAGACGATATCGCCGGGCTTGATCTTGACGACATGCCCGATAAAGCAGTCCGCGGCGGCAAGAATATCGCGGTGGAAATGCAGGGTGCCTTTGGGGGTGCCCGTGGAACCCGACGTGAAGCCGATAATGGCGGGGTCGTCGGCCGCCGTATCGACATTCGCAAAATCCGGTGATTTCGATTCCATCGACGTTTCAAGGCCGTCTGCCCGGTCGCTGCCGAAATACAGGATGTGTTCCAGGTCCGGCGCGCCCGATTTGGCCTTGTCGATATCTTCGGCAAGGTTGTCATGCGAAATCGCGAACCGCACCTTTGCCTTGCCGATCATGTAGATAAGTTCGCGCTCGCGCAGGACGGGCATCGTGGTGATCGCGACACCGCCTGCCTTGAGGACCGCGAGCCACGAGGCGATCAGCATGGGGTGGTTGCCGCTGCGAATCAGCACCCGTTCTCCCGGAACGAATGCGTAGTCTTCGACCAGGACATTGGCGATCCTGTTGGCCTTCTGCATCAGGTCGCGGTAGGTCCAGACCTCGTCACCGAACATCACGGCGGGGCTGTCGGCGTATCCGGCATCGACCTGCTTGTCGATCAGTTCCACGGCCGCGTTGAACCGGGCAGGGTAGGCGGCAAGCTCGGGCAGGACGGAATAGTCCATTTCGGGCCAGAGATCTGGGCCCGGCATATTATCCCGGATAAATGTATCCACATGCGACGTGGGTTCTGTCATGACGCCTCGGCTGGTTCGGTTTGAATACAGAGCGTTTTTGGTAGCGGAAATCTAGTCGTCAGCGATACCGGAACCAATAGTTTTACGTTAGTGTAAAATTTTGTTGGAATCAAGCAGGCGCGATGTTAAAGAAGGCCCATCGAACAAAATCGTCCGGGTACGGATAGGGGTGTCATGAAAGATCTTGTGCAGCTGGAACTGATCCGTGAATCACTGATCGCCGTCGTCAATGAAATGCGGGCGAATATCATTCATTCGTCGTATGCGCCGATCATCTACGAGGGGCACGACTTTTCCTGTGCGCTGATGTCCGCCGATGGCCGGCAGGTGGCCCAGGGACTGGCGGATCATCCCATTCACATTTTTGCCGTGCCGTATTCTACCCAGCAGGTTGTCGCCAAGTTCAAGGACGATATCAACGAAGGCGATATCTTCCTGCATAACGATCCCTACACCGGCGGCACCCATCTGAACGACGTGTTGATGCTGCAGCCGATCTTCTTCGACGGGAAGCTCGGCATGTTTGCCGCGATGCGCTGTCACTGGAACGATGTCGGCGGGATGACGCCGGGCAGCCTGTCGGGCAGGGTCAACGAGATCATTCAGGAAGGCATCCGTATCGAGCCGACCAAGATCTGCGATCGGGGCGTGGTGAACGAACCCTTCATGAAACTGCTTTTCAACAACATGCGGGCGCGTTCCGAGCGCCTGGGCGACTATAACGCCATGGTGGGCACCGGCCGGAAGGCCGAGGAACACCTGCAGCGGTTGTACAAGCGGTTCGGTGACGGGTTGTTGAGCGGCATCGAGGAACTGATTTCCCGTTCCGAACGTCAGCTGCGGGCAAAGATCGCGGAACGCCCGGACGGCGATTACTTCGCCGAGGGCTATATCGAGAGCGACGGCACGAATCCGAACCCGCTGGTCGTCAAGCTGAAGCTGACCGTCAAGGGCGATGAGATCATTGCCGATTTCGCCGGAACGTCGGCGCAGACGAACGGCCCGACCAATTGCGGGCCAGCCATGGCGTTGAATGCCGTCGGCACAATCGTGAAGTCGTTCCTCGATCCGAAGACGCCGATCAATCAGGGCTCTTTCAATCCGATTACCGTGATTTCCGAACCCGGGACGTTCATCAATGCGCGAAATGATGCGCCCTGCGGCGGCATGGCAGAGTGCAAGTTCCTGATCGATTCCGTCGTCGCGTCTGCGATGGGCAAGGTCGCGCCGGAAATGACCGTCGGCGATCTCAAAGGTGGGGCAAACCACATCATTATTTCGGGTCCTGATCCACGTGGCGGCAACTACATCCACTATGAATGGCCAGCCGGCGGCACAGGCGCGTCGGACGGTACGGACGGATCGAACGCGGTTCGCAGTTATAATGAGGGCGACTTCAACTCGATCCAGTCGGTGGAGATGGTGGAAGCCCAGTTCCCGCTGCGCATCGAACGGTGCGAAATTCGCCAGAGCGCCTGCGGCGACGGCGAGTTCCGCGGTGGTTTCGGCCTGCGGCGCGACGTCAAAATTCTTGGTACGGCAGGGGCGCTCTCGGTCCTGTCGGAAAAGAACGTTATTCCGCCGTATGGCGTCGAAGGCGGATCGAACGGCGCGGCCAACAGCTTTACGGTTGTTCGCGACGGAGAAACCATCCAGCCGTCTCCGGTACCGGGAAAGGTATCGGGGTTCCCCCTGAAAACCGGCGATATCGTGCGCGAGGAAACTGCCGGCGGTGGCGGCTATGGCGATCCCCTGCAGCGCGATCCTGAACTCGTTCTGGCCGACGTCGCGGAGGACTATCTGACGGTGGCCGAAGCGGCCCACCGGTATGGCGTGATTATAGATGGAGACACCATCGACATGGCGGCAACGGCGGCAAAGCGGGCCGAGTTGGGCAAGGCGAAGATTTCGGTCGCGGTCGAGCTTTCGAATGAAGAGATGACGGATGGCCCGCGGCGCCAGTTCCTCGTGCCGAAATCGCTGGCGGCATCGCTTGATGTTGCGGACGGCGATCTGGTCGAAATCTTCACTGGACGGGGCTCCCCGCTGCGCGCCTGGGCGCGCCTCGGCGAGGGCGGCGAGAACATCGTCGTCAGCGCCACCAGCCTCGATATCCTCGGCGTCGCGCCGGGCGACCATGTCGGTGTGCGCGCCGCGCGTCCCCACCCTGAAACATTCGCGTGAGCAGCAAGATGCAAGAACAGAAATATATCGTTGGTATCGATGTCGGCGGCACGTTTACGGATCTGCTCTGCCTGAATACAGAGACGCAGGAACTCCTGTCTGAGAAAGTGCCGTCGATTCCCGGCAGCCAGTGGAAAGGCGTGCTCGGCGCGCTGGAACAACTCGGCATCGACTATTCGGAGATCCGGGCGTTTGTGCACGGAACGACGATCGCGACCAACGCGCTGCTGGAGCGCAAAGGCGCAAAGACGGGTCTGGTGACGACCGATGGTTTCCGGGACACGCTCGAAATCGGCCGCACGCGCCGTCTGATCGGCGGTTTGTTCGATATCAAGTTCGTACGCCCGAAGCCACTTGTGAGCCGCGATCTGCGGATCGAGGTGGATGAGCGCGTTGCCGCGGACGGTACCGTGCTGCAGTCGGTCGACGATGTGGACTTCGCGCCCATCGTGCAGAAGTTCAAGGACAACGGCGTCGAGGCGATTGCGGTTGCGTTCATGAACGCCTATCGGAACAGCGAGAACGAAGCCAAGGCGCTTGAGAAAATACAGGCGCTGGCCGGCGATGTGCCTGTCTGTGCCTCGACGACCGTGGTGCCGGAGAAGGGCGAGTTCGAGCGCTTTTCCACCTGCGTGCTGAACGCCTATCTGACGCCTGTCGTGACGACGTATCTTGAGACGCTTGCGGCGGAACTCGAAGGGCAGGGGATCGCGGCCCCGGTCAGCGTGATGGGATCGAACGGCGGCGTAATGACGCTCGACCAGGCAGCGAAGTTCGCGGCCGGCACGTTCCTGTCTGGCCCCGTTGGCGGCGCCGGCGGTGCCGTGCGGATCTGCGAGATGGCGGGTGTCGATGACTGCATCACGTTCGATATGGGGGGCACCAGCACGGACGTCGCCCTGATCCATCAACTCACCCCGCGAATCAGCCATTCGAACCAGATCGACGCCTATCCGCTTCAGGTACCGCAGCTGGATATCCACACGATCGGCGCCGGCGGCGGTTCTATTGCCTGGGTCCAGCCCGACGGGACGCTGGAGGTCGGCCCGCAAAGTGCGGGGGCGATGCCGGGTCCTGCCTGCTATCAGCGGGGCGGCACGGAGCCGACGATTTCCGATGCGAACCTCATGCTTGGCCGTCTGCCCACAGACCGGACGCTTTCGGGCGGTCTTCAGCTCTCGAAAGAGCTTTCGGAGAAGGCGTTTCTCGACCTCGCGGAGAAACTCGGCGAAGGGTCGGGTTCTCCTGTGCAACTCGCCGACGGTGTGTTGCGTATAGCGGTCTCCAAGATGGCGGGCGCCGTGCGTGAAGTATCCGTCCATCGCGGGTTCGATCCGCGCGACTTCGCGCTGCTCGGCTTTGGCGGCGCCGGTCCGATGCATGTGTTCCTCGTCGCGGAAGAGCTCTCCATCCCGCAGGTCATCGTGCCGCGCTTCCCGGGGCATCTCTCCGCACTGGGCCAGCTTCTTGCAGACCTGCGCCACGATTTCGTGGTGGCCTGGGGTGGCCCGCTGAACGAGATAGACATTGCCGATCTGCGCTCGAAGGCGGGAGACATGCAGGCGGAGGCAACCGCGCGCCTGATCGATGACGGGTTTGCGGAAGACCGCCACGCGCACACATTCACGGTGGATATGCGCTATGTCGGCCAGTCGTTCACATTGTCCATTCCGTGCGACCCCCAGACAACATCCTGGGACGATCTGCGCGAGGCATTCCACGACCGTCACGAACAGACATTCGGCCGCGCCGACCGGCACAGCGAGGGGGAACTCGTCAACATCCGCCTGTTCTCGCTCGGCCTTATCGACAAGCCCGCGCTTAAATTTGCCTCTCCGGAGCGCGGTGCCGATCCGGTGATCGAGCGCCGCCAGGTGTGGTTCGGCGATGACTGGACCGATTGTCCCATCATGGACCGGACGAAAATGGCAGCTGGGGAAAGCTTCCAGGGGCCGATGATCATCGAGGAGGCCGGGGGAACGTCCGTGGTACCGCCAGGGTGGACGATCAACGTTCATGCCTCCGGTTCGCTTGACTGCCGCCGGAGCTATGACGACTGAAAATAGGCCTGAACGACCGAGATTTCTTGCCACCATATCAGCCCGGGAGTAGCTTTCCTGAAATACTCTCGGATAGGAAACAGACAGATGACACCAGCAGAAACTGCACTCGCGGAGCTGCCCGAACCCGTAGGCGCGATGACGCACGACGAATACTACGAGATTGCTTCCAAATGCCTGCCCGGCGCGGGTCTCGGGAGCTATTCGCTGCCCGATGACGTCCGTTTCGTTATCCATAAAGGAGCCGGTTCGCATCTTCAGGATGTGCGCGGCCGCTGGTATATCGATTATGTCGGCGGCGCCGGCGCCCTGATTCTGGGGCATGCGTTTCCAACCGTTGTCGAAGCGGTGAAAGAGCAGGCGGAACGTGGCCTGCATTTCTTCGGAACGCTGAACGAGCAGTGCCTGCAGCTTGCCGATCAGCTTTTGCCTGTCATTCCCTGCGCCGACCGTATCGCCTTTACGACGACCGGATCCGAAGCGACAGCCTATGCCATGCGGACCGCGCGCGCGGCGACCGGCCGCAGCAAGATCCTGAAATTCGAGGGCGCCTATCACGGCAATCACGATTATTCTGCCTATAGCGTCACCCCGACCGCCTTGTCGAACTACCCGCAGGGTCGCCCCGATACGGGCGGACTTCCGGCGAACATGGTCGATAACGTGCTGGTGTCTCCCTTTAACGATCTGGAAACGGTGCGGAAGATCGTTGAGGAAAACCGCGACGACCTGGCGGCAATCATCGTCGAGCCGATCCAGCGGATTATCATGCCGAAGGAAGGGTTCCTCGCAGGACTCCGCAAGCTTTGCGACGACAACGATATCCTGCTGATTTTCGACGAGGTCGTAACCGGTTTCCGTCTCGCCCTTGGCGGCGCGCAGGAATATTTCGATGTCCTTCCCGATCTTGCCAGTTTCGGCAAAATCGTCGGCGGCGGCGGTCCGCTGGGCTGCGTCGGCGGCAAGGCCGAATACATGGACCTGATGAGCCCGCTTAATAAGGGAAAGCCGAATTATTCCTACGTGAACGGCACGCTGCACGGAAACCCGGTTGCGGCGGTCGCCGGACTTGCAACGCTTGCCGAGCTTAAAAAGCCGGCGTTTTATTCGGACCTGCATGCGCTCGCCGATGACGTGTGCAAGGCCTGTCAGGAAGTTCTCGACAAGAACCGCGTTCCCGGTCTCGCACTGGGACAGGGCTCGTTCTGGCAGATTCTTTTCATGGACAAGCCGCCGGTCAGCCATGCGGATGTTATGAATTCCGACATGATGGGCAGCCGGGCGCTGGATCTCGCCCAGATGCATGAAGGATTGTACGTTCTTCCGAACGTACGCCGCTTTGTTTCAGCGGTTCACACCGGTCAGGATATCGAAGACACCGTGCGGGCACTGGATGCGGCCTGCAAGCGGCTCTGATGTCCGAGCTCAAGTCCGATCGCAAGGGCGGCGCTGTACTCTTCTCGGAGATGACGCCGCCCGACGGGGCGGAGGATCAGTTCAACGACTGGTATTTCAACCATCATATGCCCAGTCATGTGTATGGCGTGTCCGGTTTCCGGTCTGGCCAGCGCTACAAGGTTCCCGGCAAGCCGGACTATCTGGCGATTTACGATCTGGAATCGCCTGAGACGCTGACGGACGAGGAATACCGTACCCGCAAATACACACCGGACGCCCCGACCAAGAAGATGTTGTCGGAATTGATCGCCTTCACCCGGTATATCGGGGATGAAATCAGCTTTCAGGTCCGTGACGGGATGACGATTGACGATGCCCTGGATGCGGAAATGGTTCTGGGCGCTTTCTTTACCGTTCCGGATGACGCTGTGAGTGAATTCATCGAGTGGTACGAGACGGAACATACGCCGATCTTGCTCGGTAATCCGGGGTGGCGGATGGCCCGTCATATGCGGATCGTGGATGCCGACCCCCAGCCGTTCACCCACATGATGCTGCATTATATCGATGGCGAGCACGTGCTCGACAGCGAGGAGGTGGCGGCGTCGCGGGCGACGGAATGGCGCCGGAAATTCGCCGCGCTCGACTGGTACAAACCGCACATGGTCATGTACCACCGGCATGGCAAACGCTATCACAAGGGTGAGCCCGAAGCGGCGACCTTTACGCTCGATATCTGATCAGTTTTACCCAAGGGAGAAAACCAACATGCCGATCCAGCCGTGGAACAAGGAACTCTATGAAGCCGGTCTGGCCGTCCGCAAAAAAGTGCTCGGCGCGCAGTATGTCGATCCGAATATCGCGAAGGCGGAGAAAGACCCCTTTACGGCAAAAATCCAGACCATGGTCACGGAATATTGCTGGGGCGGCGCCTGGACCAACGAAACGCTGGACCATAAAACCCGCAGCCTGATGAATCTCTGCATCCTGACCGCACTCGGCAAGATGCAGGAGCTGAAAGCGCATACGCGTGGCGCGATTACGAATGGCTGCACCGTCGACGAGATATCGGAAGCGCTCGCCCATGCGACGGTTTATTGCGGAATTCCGGCAGGTGTGGACGCTTTCCGCAGTGCCCGCGAAGCGCTCGACCAGTGCGAAAAAGACGGCATGATCTGATCCGGACGAACGGACCGGCTCAGTGATCGCGGAGGAGGGTGCCGAGACCTTCGATCCTGTCTTCGATGCCCGCATGGCGCAGCGTGTGCCAGAGCGTGGCTGAGTTGCTGGAAATGACGGGCTTTCCGAGTGCCTGCTCCAATGGCTCGATCGCATCGAAAGTATTGAAATCCGTACAGCAAATCAGCAGCGCTTCTGCCTCCTCACGATCGACGGATTTCGCGTGTTCGAATACATCCGGCGGCGGGACGTGCGAGATCTGCTGGATTTTCTCAAGCGAGGTATTCAGGCCGAGTCCTGCCGTTGCCAGCACATCAATGCCGTGATCTTTCAGATAATGCGCTTCATGGGCGTTGGTTTCTTCGGTATAGGGCGATGCCATGCAAATGGTGGTGACGCCGAGTGCGTTCAGCGCGGCGACGATGGCCTGGGCGGTCGAATTCGCGCCGACATTGCCTGTGCGCGACATGGTGCCAAGAAGACGGTCCTCGGGGCACGCCATGGATCCGGCGGTGCAGGCGTAGGTCGCGTGATCGACGCGGCAGGCGGAAAGGTCGCCCATGGCGCGTTCGACATCGCCCAGCATCTCCTGAAAGTCATCGGCGGCAGGGTCGGCGTGGAGCGGCGAACGGGTGAAATGGAAACTGACACCGGGTGGCGCAAACCGGTTGAATTCGGCCTCGTTGACCGTGTTGCTCGGCGGCACAATGATGCCGAGTTTCGCGCGCGCGCCGATCGGCTGCAATCCGCTAAGTACCGTCATCCGGAAGCCCCTTTGAATGCGTAATTCAGTCAATGTGCCAATCCGCACAGAAGCGCGCAAGCATGGTTGACCGGCATCGGGCCGGTTGTATGTTTAGGCCACGAAACAGGAGTAATGCTGATGTCCGAGAATGATCGCGTGTTGATTGCCGGGGCGGGACCGGTTGGCTGTTCCGCCGCCTTGTATCTTGCCCAACGCGGTATTCCCGTCACCCTGGTCGAGGCCGGTGCGGTCCTTCCCGAAGATCTTCGGGCATCGACATTTCATCCGCCGACCCTCGACATGCTGGATGACCTCGGCGTGGTCGATCAGTTGCTCGAGCAGGGAATTGTTTGTCCGGAATGGCAGTATCGGGATACGCGTGAGGGCGTGATCGCCAACTGGGATCTCGGCGTTCTCAAGGACGATACACGTCACCCCTACAGGGTTCAGTGCGAACAGTACAAGCTGACACGGATCATCGTCGCCGAACTGGCCAAAATGGATAATGTCGATGTGCGTTTTCGTGTCCGCGCGACCGGCACAAGCCAGGACGAACACGGGGTTACCCTCAACGTCGACGGCCCTGACGGTCCGGAAGACCTGAAAGGCAAATACCTGATTGCCGCTGACGGCGCATCGAGTGTCATCCGGATCAGCCAGGGCATCGGATTTCCGGGGCTGACGTTTCCCGAACTCTGGCTTTGCACCAGCACGGAATTCAAGTTCGAGGACCATTTCGAGAACCTCGCGCCGATTGCGTATATCGCCGATCCGGAATTCTGGTTCGTCTTCGTGCGCGTCCCCGGGCTCTGGCGTTTGCTCCTGCCGTCCCGCGTCGGCGAAACCGCCGAATCTCTGGTGACGGATGAAACCGTGCAGGACCGCATGCATCAGGTGTGCCCGAAAACGGGCGATTACGACACCTACCACCGGACCGCGTATTCCGTTCATCAGCGGGTCGCCGAGACCTATCGCAAGGGGCGGATATTTCTTGCCGGCGATGCGGCGCATATCAACAACCCGCTCGGCGGGATGGGGATGAATGGCGGCATCCACGATGCGGTCAATCTTTCCGAAAAGCTGGTGCGGGTCTGGAACGGCGAGGCCGATGACCGCGAACTTGACCGCTACGATGCCCAGCGCCGGCCAATCGCCGTCGACTACGTTCAGAAGACGACTATCCGCAACAAGCAGATGCTCGAAGAAACCGATCCCGAGATACGCAAAGCCAAGCATGACGAGATGCGGGCGATGGTCGCCGATCCGGTCAAGGCACGGGAATATCTGCTTCAGTCCTCGATGATTACGACCCTCAGAGAGGCCGAAAACATCGCCTGACGTCAGATTTGATGTCTACGTTAAATGGTCGGAAATCTAAGAGGTTTGCGAATAAATCTGCATTTCGCCTTTGAAAATCCGGTCTGGTCGCCTAATTTGTGTCCGCTTAATCCGCGCAAGCGGTAATCACAAAAAAGGCTTTGATATGAGGAAACAATTCAAGTCCGGGCTTGTTCCGGCAATTGCTGCCGCCGTCGTCGTTTCAACCGTCGGCTCTGCCAGCGCAATCAATATGAAGATTGGCTACTCCACCACAGCCGACCCCCAGCATGAACTCGGTGTGCGGATGGCGAAGCTGATCAGCGAACGCACCAACGGCGAAATCAAAGGTCAGGTCTTTCCGACCAGCCAGCTTGGCAAGACACCCCGTCAGATCGAGGGACTGCAGCTTGGCACCCAGGAAGCATTTCTGACGCCCCCCGGTTTCATGATTGGCATCAATCCGGCCTTCCAGGTCGCCGATGCGCCGGGTCTGTTCAAAGACCACATGCACGTTCACCGCTCCATCAACGATGAGAGCTTCCGGGACAAATTCCTTCAGCTTGGGGCCGACAAGGGCATCGTCGGCGGCGTTATCTACAATTATGACGGTACGTCCTACATGACGACGACGCCGATCGCGAAGCTTGCCGATTTCAAGGGGCTGAAGATCCGCGTGCTCGCGACCCAGATAGAACGCGAGATCGTCGGGCAGTTCGGCGCAAGCGGCGTGCCGATCAACTTCACCGAGGTCGTGCCCGCGATCCAGCGGAAGGTCATTGACGGCGCCCGGACGAGCCTGCTCGTCGCCGCCAAGGCCAAGTTTCCGACGGTAACGAAGAACCTGCTGGTCACGAACGGCGCCTATATCACCGCGGGGGCGTATTTCAGCAAGATCTGGCTTAACAAGCTGTCGGAGAAGAACCGAAAAATCGTCCTGGACACGACGGCCGAGTTGGCGGAATGGGCATCCAGGAATGCGCTCAGCTTGGTCGGGGACATGGAGGAAGAGTGGAAAAAGCAGGGTGCAACCGTCCGCCGCCTGTCGCCTGAAGAACAGGCCATCTACATGGCGAGGATTGCGCCGCTCGGCGACAAGCTGCTCGGCGGTCACGAGAATCCGCAAATCCGCGAGATGTACGGCCTTCTCAAGGCCTCGGCGAAGAAGCACGAGACCATGTAATCCGGTTTCATCCAGATATCGAAAAGGGCGGCTTCGGCCGCCCTTTTTTGTGACTAACCGGCGGCGGGAGAGAATTTCCTGCGTTGGCCGGCCTGTTCCATCAGCGGCATGATTTCGTCAATCCACTGTTTGCACTCGGTTTTGTAGTCGACCCACGAGATCAGCATCCCGTCGACGCCCATATCAGACAGTTTGCCGATTTCATCCACGATCTGTTCGGGCGTGCCGACCAACGGGTAGCCCCCATGACCGGCGATAAAGTGGAACCGGAACTCGTCAAGGACTGCCTTCGGCAGGGTCTCCGACTGCATGCCGAAAATTTCCAGCAGGTTATCTACGGCCTCGTAGTCGCCTTTTTCGACGACATAGTGATTCAGGTAGTCGCGCGCTTCCTTCTCGGTCTCCCGGCAGACGACGTAGACATGCACCCAGCTTTTCACGTCTCGGCCGGCCTCGCGCGCCATGTTCTTCAGGTGATCTATCTGCGCCTTGCCGCCTTCGAGGTCCCGTTCCTTCAGGATCACGAAATTCATGTCGGCCTGTGTCGCGGCGAATGCCTGACCTGCGGCCGATCCCCCGGCATTCATGACCGGCGGCATGGGCTTTTGGATCGGCTTCGGCTCGCTCCAGACGTTTTCCGATTTGAACCAGCGGCCCTCGAAACTGAATTCGCCTTCACGGGTCCATATCTCGCGGACGAATTTCAGCCATTCGGTGGCATATTCGTAGCGTACGTCATGCTCGGACCAGTCTGCCTGGAACATCTCGAACTCGTTCTTGAACCAGCCGCAGACGACGTTCAGCGCGAAACGCCCGCCCGAAATGTGATCGATCGTCGCACACTGCTTGGCCGCCGCCACGGGATGGATCAACGGGACGTGAGAAGTGGAGAATATACAGGAATAGTCCGTGACGGCGGCCACGGCGGATGCCCAGTTATAGGTTTCGAAGGTGCGGTTGTTGAAATTGGTCGGCCCGCCATAGCCTTTCCAACGGGCGACCGGCAAAAGGACCTCGAACCCGGCGCCATCCGCCATGACGGCGACCTCTTTGGTTTCCGGCCAGTTCATCTCCCACGCGCCCTCCGCCTGGGTGATCGTGGAGCCGTGCGAGCAGTTCATCGCAATGATGCCGATTTTCATGCGATTGTCGTTGTAAAGCGGGTTTTCGGTAACGGGGCGTTCCTGCATCGTTTTTCCCTATTCTTTGGTGCCGGCTATTGGTTAGCCTTTATCTCTTTGCTTTGGTATCTAAGGAAATCCTATATTGGCGGTCCGTCAGGAGCAAACTTTCGTATCCTGTTGGCAGGTTGGTTGACGGTTTTCGGACCCGCCGCCGTACGCTAGTATTGATGAACGCATTGTAGAAGGAACGACCATGGCGACGAAAGCGGAAGCACTTCATGTAGATTGCGGAAAACAGCCGGTTTGCGGCTGTATCGGGTTTTGCAAGGGCGAAGCCTACGGCACCGGTGTTCGCACCGGGGCGCAGTATGTCGAAGGAATCCGGGATGACGGACGCCACGTCGTTCATAATGGCGAAATCATCAGCGATGTTACGACCCATCCCGCTTTCCGCGGCGCCGTGCAGTCGATCTCCAACATTTTCGATATGGCATCCGATCCGGAGAACGCCGAGGAGATGACCTACGAATCGCCGGTAACCGGCGATCGTGTCAACCGCCATTGGGCCACCCCGCGCTCCCGGGAAGAACTGGTCCTGCGACGCAAGGCGTTGACGAAAACGGCGGGCATGACGATGGGCCTGATGGGGCGCAGTCCTGATCACGTGGCCGGGTTTTTTGCCGGGTATGCAATGGCGCCGGAGGTGCTCGCGCGCGGCGGTCAGCAGTTCGCCGACAACATGGTCAAGTTCTATGAATTCTGCCGCGACTACGATCAGTACATTACCTACACGATCGTGCCGCCTCAGATCGACCGCTCCAAACCTGCGCATCTCCAGGAACCGTCGGACCTTTATGCCGGGATCGTGGACGAACGCGACGACGGCGTCATTATCCGGGGCGCGCAGATGCTTGGTACCGGGACGGCGATTGCCGATTTCGTTCAGCTGAGCACCATTCACCCGATGCGTCAGGGCGACGAGAATTACGCCATATCAATTGCGGTGCCCAGCAATGCGCCCGGTGTAAAGATCTTCTCGCGCCGGTCCTACGCATGGGCAGCCAACAGTGTGTATGACTATCCGCTTGCGTCGCGCTTCGACGAGACGGACTCGCTGCTGGTTTACGATGATGTTTTCGTGCCGTGGGAGCGGGTCTTCGTCTACAAGAACGTCGACGTCGCCCGTGCTCAGTGGTTTGAGGCACCTGCCCATATCATGGGAAACAGCCAGGCGCAAATTCGTTACATGGTGAAGCTGCGATTCCTCCTGGGGCTTGCGAAGAAGATCACGGACATGAACGGGATCGGCAATATTCCGCCGGTGGTCGGAGAACTCGGGAAGCTCGCCACCTATGCGGCGATGTATGAAGGTCTGGTCTACGCGCAGGAAGCGGATTGCTGGACCAATGATAACGGATACGTTCTGCCGAGCCAGTCGCACCTCTATGCGAACATGAACCTGCAGTCCGAAATCAATCCGAAGATGCTCGATATCGTGCGCGAACTTTGCGGCGGCGGGCTGATCCAGTTGCCCTCGTCCACCGAAGACCTGAAAAACCCGGAAATCCGCGACTACGTCACGAAGTACGTCCAATCTCCCGGTGTCGAGGGCGAAGAGCGCATCAAACTGATGAAACTCGCCTGGGATCTGATCGGTTCCGAGTTCGCCGGACGGCATGAACAGTATGAAAAATTTTATGCCGGTGCGCCGTTCATCGTCAAAACCCATGCCCATCGGACCTATGACTGGTCGAAGGGCACGGACCTCGTCGATTATGCATTGTCAGGATACGATATCGACGGCAGGAAATTCTAGGAGACACCTCGGATGGCGGAAATCGTTCTCGGGCTGGGTTCATCGCATGGACCGATGCTTGGCAGTCCGGTGGACGATTTCCTCAAACACGCCGATCGCGATATCAACAGCAAGGCGCATCTCGACAGGGCGGGCGTGCCGATAACCTATCAGGCATTGCTTGAGCAGGCCGATCCTGCGATTGCCGATGAGCTCACACCTGACGCCGTCGGCAGCAAGTTCCGGGCGTGCCAGACCGGGATTGCCCGTCTTGCGGGGCATCTGGCGGCCGTCAATCCGGACGTGGTCGTCATCATCGGCGACGATCAGCACGAACAGTTCCTGACCGATAATCAGCCTGCCATTCTGATTTACTCCGGAGAGACCATCGAGAACGGGGTGTCGCCACTGCCTGCGACCGCGCCCGAGTACTGGAAACGCGCCCGGTCGCAGTATCACCAGGCGGAGGCGCCGCGGGACTATCCCGTGGCAGCCGCGTTCGCCCGCCACCTGACCGTATCGCTTGTCGATGCAGGCTTCGACATCAGTCATTCCGAAAAGCTGCCGCGGCCCTCGGGCGAGGGGCATGCCTACGGTTTCGTCCATCACCGCCTGATGAACGGTCATGCGATACCGATCGTGCCGGTGATGCTCAATACCTATTTCCCGCCGAACCAGCCGACGCCGGCGAGATGCTTCGCGCTTGGAGAGGCGCTTGCCGATGCTGTCCGGGCCTGGCCGGAGGATATTACAGTGGCGTTCGTCGCCTCGGGCGGGCTCAGCCATTTCACGGTTGATCCGGATTTCGACCGCCACGTTATGGATGCTTTCCTCAGCCGGGATGGCGAGGCGCTGCGGGGCATTCCCAGGGTCAGGCTGAATTCGGGCAATTCGGAAATTCGCAACTGGATCGTGGTCGCGGGGGCCTGCGCCGGGCTTTCCCCTGTCTGGCACGACTACATTCCCTGTTACAGGACACCAGCGGGGACGGGATGCGGCATGGGGTTTGCCATTCTCGGGACCGGCTCTTAAGATTGTATACTTAGTATACAAAAGAAGAATTTCTGGGGAACGTCACAATGGAAATCCGCCGTCTCTACACGGTTATCGAAGAAACCCTGCATGATATGGGGCAGGTCAGGGATGAGCCGCTGCGCAAGGTGGCCGTCGTGGCCGTCATCAGGAATCCGCATGCCGGCAAAGGCTATGTCGAAGACCTCAGCGATCTGACGGAGGCCAGCATCGCGCTCGGCGAAAAGATTGCCACCATGGGCGCCGAACAGATGAAACCCTATAGCGTCGATTCCTACGGCAAGGCGGCGTTGATCGGTACCGCGGGCGAGCAGGAGCACGGCGTTGCCTGTCTGACGACGGTGTACGGCAATGTTCTCCGCGATGCGGTCGGTGGCGGGAAGGCGTGGATCTCGTCGATCACGAAACGCGCGCGGCCCGGCGAGCAGGTGGATATTCCGCTCGCCCACAAGGACGCGCTGTTCGTTCGGTCGCATTATGACGGCATGACCATCATGGTGCCCGATGCGCCGCTCGAAGACGAGATCTGCATTATTTGCTGCTTCGCGAACCGGGGCAGGCTAAATCACCGTGTCGGCGGTCCCAGCAAGGACGAGATCGTCGGCGAAGACGGGCTCAGATAAGACGACCTGAACGCAAGGAAACCGGACATGAAAACCGCGATCGTGAATATCAAGACCATCGTCAGCGGCGATTGGCGCAAGCCTTTTGCGAAGGGCGATTCCATTTTGATGAACAATGGCAAGATCACCAAGGTCGGCACGATCTCGGCCAAAGAGTTCGAGTCCTGCGATTTCGTTCTGGATGCAGACGGGATGACGGCGGCGCCGGGTCTGATCGATTCCCAGGTGCACGTGGCCTTCGCGGATTACACGCCGCGCCAGCGCACGATCGGATTTCTCGAAAGCTACCTTCATGGTGGCATCACGACGTCGATTTCTGCCAGTGAAGTTCATGTACCTGGCCGGCCGAGCGATCCCGATGGTGTGGTCGCGCTGGCGGTCGCTGCGAAGAAAAGCTTCGACAATTATTCGCCGGGCGGGATGCATGTCCACGCGGGTGCGGTCATCCTAGAACCTGGGCTGACCCAGAAACATTTCGATGAAGCGGCGCGGCAGGGTGTGTGGCTCGCCAAGGCCGGCTTCGGGAAGTTCAAGTCGCCGTTCGATTACAAGCCGTATGTAAAGATGGCGCAGAAAGCCGGCATGATCGTGAACGTGCATACGGGCGGTGCCTCGATTCCGGATTCCTCTCCGATCACCGGAGATCATCTGCTGCACATGCAGCCGGATGTGTCGTTCCATATCAATGGCGGCCCGGTCGCGATGCCCGACGCCGATTTCCCGCGGATCATCAACGAGAGCAAGATCGCGCTGCAGATCTGCCAGGCGGGTAACATCCGCACGGCGCTCATGTGTCTCGACATGGCGATCGAAGCCGATGCGTTCGATCGTTTGATCTTTGCGACCGATACGCCGACCGGCACCGGTGTCATGCCGCTCGGCATGATCAAGACGGTCGTTGAAATGGCGTGCCTATCAAAGCACTCGCCGGAGATGATGCTGGCGGCAGCGACCGGCAACAATGCGAATGTTTATAAGATCAATACCGGGTTCATCAAACGGGGCAGGGCGGCGGATGTTATTCTGCTGGATGCCCCGCTCGGCAGCAGTGCAAAGACAGCGCTGGATGCGATCAAGCACGGTGACTATCCGGCGGTGGCGGCGGCGTTCACCGATGGTATTCCACGCTATGTCGGGCGGTCCCGCAATACGCCGCCATCGACCCGCCAGACGCGGATTGCGCATAACACGGTCATGCAGGACTTCGGCCCCGGGCGGCATACGGTCTGACCGGATCGGTTGACTCGTTCTTGGCGGCTTTGTATCGTTAGTGTACACAGTGTCCACATAGCGTACATGAATGCCTGATTCGACCAATGACGATACATCCAAGACCATCCGCTCTATCGAGCGGGCGATCGACGTATTGTCGTGTTTCGATCATGAGACACCGCAACTCAGCGTGACCGACCTGCAGAAGCGCACAGGGCTCAGCCGCCCGACGCTTTACCGGATTCTGGCAACGCTTGCCGGTAAAGGGGTCATCCGCTCCTTTGGCGATCCGCAGCGGTTCGAACTTGGGCATGAGGCAAGCCGCCTCGGCGCGAACTGGATCGGGCAGGACGATTTTCTCCGTGCCGCGCGCCCGATCCTCACCCGGTTGTGGAAAGAGACCGGGGAGACCGTTGCCCTGTTCGTTGCCGCGGAGAACGGCAAAAAAATCTGTATCGAGGAACTTCAGAGTTCGCAGGCGCTTACCTTCACGCGGGGCGTCGGCTCTATGGAAGATCTCGAGACCGGCGCGTCGGGCAAGGCGATGCTTGCCTTCACCGAACCGGCATCATCCGATCCCGAGTTCGAAGACGTTCGCCGCACCGGCGTGCGGGTGTCGATGGGTGAGATCATCGAGGGCGCCGTCGCGGTTGCAGCGCCCGTGTTCGACCGTACCGGCGCCGTCAAGGGCAGTGTTTGTGTCTTCGGGCCGGAGGTGCGGTTGTCGGACAATCGGCGCAATGACTGTATCAAACGTGTGCGGGCAGCTTCTGAGGATATTTCCCGCGCCCTCGGCTATGGTGCCGTCATCGCATCGGCCGCGGAATAAGGAGAGAGACAATGGATGGTCTGGTCACCCGCACGGGGGTAAGTGATTTGATTGACGATCGCCCGGAAGACCATGTGTTTCGCGTCGACCGCCGGATCTATCTCGACCAGGAGCTGTTCGAGGCAGAAATCAGGAACATTTTCGAAGCCGACTGGATTTTCCTGTGCCACGAAAGCCAGGTGAAGAAACCGGGCGACTATTTTGCGGCCCATATCGGACGTCAGCCGGTTTTCGTGCATCGCCAGGAAGATGGCAGCCTTAAAGGATTCCTGAATGCGTGTTCGCATCGGGGCGCGATCCTGACGCCGTTGCAACACGGCAACGCGAAGACGCTCACCTGCAGGTTCCATGGCTGGACCTATAAATGCGACGGTGCCTGCATCCGCATAAAGGACGAGGAAACCGGTTATGGCGAGGCGTTCGATCGCAGCACTTACGACCTGACCGAAATCGGCGGTATCGCCAGCTACAAGGGGTTTGTATTCGGCAGCCTGTCGGCGGATGTCGATACGCTTGAAAATTTTCTCGGTGAATCGAAGGCTTTTATCGATTTCGTCGCCGATCAGTCTGCCGCGGGACTCGAAGTCCTCCCCGGGTCGCAGAAATACGTGATCGCCGGCAACTGGAAGGCATCGGCCGAGAATGCGGTCGACGGCTATCACACCAGTACGGTCCACCGCATTTTCGCAAGCACGGTGAAACAGCGCGAAGCCCGCGAGGGCTACGAAGGCATGATGAAGACCGAAACCGGCCGTCTGGCGAAGAAAACCGTGCGCAATGGCTGCTATGACCTGGGACAGGGACACATGGTGATCTGGGCGGACCGCGATCCGCTGTCCACATCGCCGCTGTCGGAAGCGGAGGACCGGCTGGAACGGGATTATCCAACCGGCAAGGTGAACTGGATGCTGCGGCGCGGCCGGAACCTGATCGTCTTCCCGTCGCTGATGATCAACGATTTCGCGGCCACCCAGATACGCACATTCCGACCGATTTCCGCGGACGAGACCGAAGTGACGATTTATTGCCTGGCCCCGTCGGAGGAAAGCCGCGAGGCCCGATATGCGCGGCTCCGCAAGTTCGAGGATTTCTTCATGGCAAGCGGCATGGCGACGTCGGACGACGTGATGGCGCTGGAAGCCACGCATGATGGGAGCCATGGCCGCGTAGCGCGCTGGGGCGAATTCCACCGCGGGCTGGGCACGTTGATGCACGGGCCGGACGATGTCGCCAAAGAAGGCGGTTTCAATCCGGAGACCAGCAATTCGAGCTGGGATCACGAAACGCTCTATTACAGTTTTTACCGCCGCTGGCGGGATCAGGTATCAGGGTCGTAAGGAGGCCACAATGGACGGCAGTATTGTCAAGAAAGGCGTCTCGGCGCTTGTTGACGACCGGATCGACGAAGGCATGTTCCGGGTGGACCGGTCGGTCTACACGGACGAGGCGTTGTTCGAGCAGGAGATACACAAGATCTTCGAGAAATGCTGGGTCTTTCTCTGCCACGAAAACCAGGTGGAAAAGCACGGAGACTATTTCTGGACGGAGATCGGCAGGCAGCCGGTTTATGTCCACCGTCAGGAAGACGGCTCGCTCAAATGCTTTATCAACGCCTGCTCGCATCGCGCAGCCATTCTGACACCCTTCCGGCGCGGCAATGCGAAAACACTGACCTGCCGTTTCCACGGTTGGAGCTACAAGTGCGATGGCGGCTGTATCGGCATCAAGAACGAAGAGCCGGATACGGACAAGAGTACGTTCGACCTGCGGGAAATCGCGCGGCTGGAGAGCTATAAAGGGTTCGTTTTCGGCAGCCTAAACCCGGATGTCTCGTCTCTTGAAGACTGGCTCGGCGAGGCAAAGCCGTGGATAGACCTGATGGTGGCGCAGTCCACCGAAGGGCTCGAGGTTGTGCCGGGCTCGTCGACCTATACGATCGACGGCAACTGGAAATTTCAGGCGGAAAACAGCGTCGACGGCTATCACGTCTCGACGGTGCACCGCGTTTTCGCGCATACGATCGCGGCGCGCGAGAGCAAGGGGGAATATACCGGTATAAAGAAGACGGAAGCCGGGCGCATTGGCGGCGGCGTGCCGACGGGGTGTTACGATCTCGGCAACGGGCATATGGCGGTCTGGGCGCAGCATACGACGCCTGAAGTTCGTCCGATCTGGGAACAGAAGGAACGGCTCGAAAGAGACCTTACCCCGGCCCAGGTCGAATGGATTCTGACCAAGGGACGGAATCTCTATATTTTCCCCAACGTGATGCTGATGGATAACCCGTCAACGCAGATCCGGGTGATGAAGCCTCTCTCGGCAGAGCGCATGGATGTGACGGTTTATTGCATCGCGCCGAAGGGAGAGAGCGCGACGGCGCGGGCCGGGCGGCTGAGAAAGTTCGAGGATTTTTATCTTACCGCGGGCATGGCGACGTCCGACGATCTTGCCGCATTGGAAGACACCCAGGAAGGCTCGCTTGCGACCGGCGCCAAGTGGAATGAATTCACGCGCGGTATCGACAGTATCATTTACGGGCCGGACAAGGCAGCGGCGGAGCTTGGCTTCAATCCGCCGGCATGCACCGAGAACTGGGATCATGAAGTTCACTACCACGGCTTTTACCGGCAGTGGTTGAAAATGCTGGAGGAGAATTGACCGCGATGAGCGATCTACAACAAGAAGTAACAAACCTGATCTATCGGGAATCGACGCTGCTGGACCGCCGCGAATGGGACGACTGGATCGATCTTTATACCGAGGATGCCATTTACTGGGTGCCGTCCTGGGCGAACGAGGAAGAGACCACGGATGATCCGGAACTTAACCTGAACCTGATTTACCTGCGCAACCGCGGTGGACTGGAAGACCGCGTTTTCCGGATCGAGTCCCGGGATTCCTATGCGTCCGTGCCGCTCGACCGTACGGTTCACGTCGTCGGCAATGTCCTTGTCGAGAGCGAAAACGGCGATGAGGTCAAAGCCACCGCAAACTGCATCATTCATACCTACGGCAAGAAAGGCGGGCTGACGCGTGCCAGTCTGTACGATTTCAGCATGCGCCGTGTCGATGGAGAGCTCAAAATTACCCGGAAGAAGATTACTTTCATCGACGACCGCCTCGAAGGTCCGATCGATGTGTATCACCTGTAATGCTCGCACTTTGTAAAACCGAGCCCGTCGAGGGCGGCGGCGTTGCGGTTCGCAAATGGGAGCCGCGCGATGCCGGGCCCGGTGAAATCCGCCTGAAGGTCGGCGCGGCCGGTATCTGCGGCACCGACATGCAGATTTTCAACTGGGCGCCGCGCATGGCGCGCCGCATGCAGCTGCCCCGGGTTCTGGGCCACGAAGTCAGCGGTATTGTCGACCAGGTCGGGGAAGGGGTGACGAACGTCGCGCTTGGCGATCATGTCAGCCTGGAAAGTCATATTTTCTGCGGTACCTGCCGGCCATGCAGGCTCGGGAATGCGCATCTGTGCAACAACACGACCTATCCCGGTATCGATATCGACGGCGCATTCGCGGATTACGTTACCGTGCCGGCGCTGATTGCCTGGAAGAACCCGAAGGACCTGCCCCACGAAACCGCTGCGATGCTGGAGCCTTTCGGAATCGGGGTTCATGCCTGTCTCGAAGGCTCGGGCGTATCCGGGCAGACCGTTCTGATCAACGGCTGCGGGCCGATCGGTCTGATGGCCGTGGCGGTCGCGCGTGCCCTTGGCGCGTCGCGGGTGATTGCAGCGGATCTCAATCCGTTGCGTCTGAAGACGGCAGAGATCATGGGCGCAGATCGTGCGATCAAGGCAGATGAAGAGAACGTCGCCGATATCGTCCGTGACATGACGGGCGGCGAGGGCGCCGATGTCGGTATCGAGTTCTCCGGCTCGGAGCCCGGGTTCCGCGCGGTTTTCGACAGTCTGTGCAAGGGGGGCGATTTCCGGCTGGTCGGTGCACCGCCGAGGGCGATCCCCGTTGATTTTACCTGGTGGCTGCTGAAATGCCCGCGGATGGTGAATATCCATGGCCGCCGGATCTGGGATACATGGCAGCGATCGACCGAGCTTGTGTATTCGGGGGCGGTCGATCTGAAACCCATCCAGAGCCATATCCTGCCGCTATCCGAAGCCGCAGAGGGTTTTGAACTCATTCGCCGGGGCGAGGCGGTAAAGCCGCTGCTCGTTCCTGAAGGATAGAATATGACGACGCATGCAGTAACATTCGTCTTCGAAGACGGACGCATCGTCAAATTCGATGCGAGCGAAGACGATAATCTCTATTTTGCCGCCCTGAAGAACAAGGTCCGCATTCTGACCGATTGCCTGGAGGGCGCCTGTGCGACCTGCAAGGGAGTGTGTACCAGCGGCTCCTACGAGCTTGACGAATACACGGAAGAAGCCCTGACGCAGGAAGAATTCGACCGGCGGGAAGTTCTGACCTGTCAGATGCACGTGAAGTCTGATTGCGTCATCGAATTTCCCTATGAATCCCGGGTCGCGCTGAAATCGAAGCCCGACAGCCGGGTGGCGCGCATCGCAGAGGTCGAGATGATCTCGTCGACGGTGGCGAAGCTGGTGGTGGAGCCCGACGGCGCGGTGCCGCCGATTTCCTTTATTCCGGGCCAGTACGTGCATCTGTCGGTTCCCGGAACATCGGAACAGCGTTCCTATTCGTTCGCCAATGCGGCTTTCGAGAGCGATAAATACACTTTCTATATCAAGATCCTCGAACAGGGCGCGATGAGCGATTACCTGTCGCAGCGCGCGCAGCCGGGCGATGAAATGACCGTGACCGGACCGTTCGGGCGTTTCTACCTGCGGCCGGTGGTCCGTCCGATTGTGATGGTGGCAGGCGGCACCGGGCTTGCTCCGATGCTGAGTATGCTCGATACGCTCGTCGCGAATGACGAGACGGATCATCCAATCCACCTTCTGTATGGCGCCAATACGGCCGATGAGCTTTTTGGCTTCGATCAGCTTGCGGCGTATGCGGAGCAGGGGCTCGATATCACGACAGAGCTTTGCGTCGTCGATCCGTCCGAAGGCTGGGAAGGAGCCACGGGGCACGTGACGGGGTTGTTGCGGACGGAAATCCTGAATGCGGGCGATTGCGAGATCTATCTGTGCGGCCCGCCGCCCATGATCGACGCCGCAGAAGCCTGGCTAACGGGTCAGGGGCACGATTCGTCGCTCATTCATGCGGAAAAGTTTGTTCCAAGCTGAAACGAAAAACGGCGGCCCCGGAAAATCCGGAGGCCGCCGTTTTTACAGCAAGGGGAGGCGCGTGTGCTTAAGTGCGCTTGCGGCGGCTCAGTCCAAGTGCCAGGAGGCCGAGCCCGAATATCGCCATCATGCCGGGTTCCGGTACCAGCATCATTTCGCTGGACGTCAGTGCCGCATTGGAAATTTTCACATCGGTCAGAGCGCCGGTGAAATAACCGCCTTGATTATCGACGGAACCGATCCAGAAGTCGCTGACCGTATCGCCGTAGAAGGGTGTTGTCGCACCCGCGTTGACGCTGGCAACGAGTATGCGATCGACATAGATGCTCATGATATTGTCGGAACCATCGATATCGTCGTAGTCAAACACGGCCGCTACCTGTGTGGTCACGCCAAGATCAATGGCGCCGTCACCGGTGGAGAGGAACTGGGTTCCGCTGGATCCGCCGTAAATCTGGAAGGTCAGTTTTCCATTGTTGTTAACGGAAAACCAATAGGGGTCCAGGCCGCCCTGGCTGTCTCCATAAAACACGCCGAAGCCATCCGAACTTGAGGGGGCAACATTCATGCCAAGCTCGATCGTGAAATCACCGGTAAGTGCGAGTGGACCGGTGGAGCCGCTGACGACCCGAACGGTATCGTTTACACCGTCAAAGCTCAGACCGGTGGTTCCGGTCCCGCTGACCAGGCCACCCTGATAAACCGGTCCGCCCAGTGCCGTACCATGGAGAGCGTTGACGGAGCTGTCGATGACAGAATTCGGGCCGCTGGCAATTGTCCCGGGTGGGGCTTCTTCGAACATCCAGTGGGCGATAGTCCCCGCCCTGGAGGTTGTCGCACCCAACGCGACCGCCAGAACGGCGAAGACGTAAATTGCGAGAAATTTTTTCATCGTATTAACCCTTGCTACTTCTACGCGCCGTCGACGTCTGAAACATCTCGATTCTGATACAGCGTGTCTTTCCGAAACCTGAAAACGACACAAATTGTTCCAGTCTTCTGTCTTTAAGCGCAACGCTCACGATATAAGCAATTTTCATGCCAATTTTCGAAACTGCCCGATAAGCTTGGCTTTCGGGCATTGACCGCACTTTTTTCTGCAGATTTGTAAAAAAATCCGACACATCGTAAAAATTTAAGACATCTGTTTCAGGTCGCGCTTTCGATCACGAGGGTGTCGCGGGCGGTTCATGAGGCTTTTGCGGAGCGTATCGAATCCAAGGCTCAGTTTAGTGATTTCAGATACAGGACCAATTCAATCCTTTTAATTTTCCGTATCGGGTTGACAGGCTCCGCCAATGCCCTATTTTTCGAATAGTACCGATCTGGTTCGAATTCAGTTAAAGATTTGAAATCCTATGATTAAATTGAGCAGAATGGCAGATTACGGCGTGATCCTGATGGTTCAGCTTGCCCGGGCGGGCGAACAGGTCACAACTGCATCCGCACTGACCGAGTCGACCGGTTTGCCAGGGCCGACGGTAAGCAAGCTGCTCAAGCAGTTGTCGCGGGCGGGTCTGCTCGACTCACAGCGCGGTTCCAACGGAGGTTACACACTGTCACTGGCAGCTGACGATATCTCGGTCTCTGATATCGTCTCGGCTCTGGACGGTCCGATCGCGCTGACCGAATGCATGACGGCGGATGGCGCTGTTTGCGAAATTGAGGCCTTGTGCCCCACGCGCACGAACTGGCGGCAGATAAACAACGCGCTTGTCGAAGCGCTTGATCGTGTTTCGCTGGCCGAAATGGCGCGCCCTGTAGTTCAAACAACAATCACGCAGCCTGCACCCGTCGCAGTCGCTGCAAGCGTTTAGGGAGACGAAGATGACCCCCCCGGCAGAAACCGCGACCGTATTCGAAGATGCTGCCAAAAAGGATTACAAGTACGGTTTTGTTACAGACATTGAATCCGAATTCGCGCCGAAAGGCCTGAACGAGGATATCGTCAGGTATATTTCGGCCAAAAAGGGTGAGCCCGAATGGCTGCTCGAATGGCGGCTGGTTGCCTATCGCCACTGGCTGACCATGAAGGAACCGAAATGGGCCTTTGTGAATTACCCTGAAATCGATTTTCAGGATGCTTTTTACTACGCCGCGCCCAAGCGCGATGAAGACAAGCCGCAAAGCCTGGACGAGGTAGACCCGAAGCTTCTGGAAACCTACGAGAAACTGGGTATTCCGCTGGCGGAGCAGGCGATCCTCGCGGGTGTCGCGGTCGATGCCGTGTTCGACAGCGTATCCGTTGCGACAACGTTCAAGGAGAAGCTTACCGAGGCCGGCGTTGTGTTCTGCCCGATCTCGGAGGCCGTAAAGACCCATCCCGAACTGGTGAAGAAGTATCTCGGATCCGTCGTTCCGTATGCGGACAATTTCTACGCGACGCTGAACTCTGCGGTCTTCAGCGACGGGACGTTCGTCTACGTGCCGAAGGGTGTTCGCTGCCCGATGGAACTGAGTACGTATTTCCGGATCAATGCCGCCAACACCGGGCAGTTCGAACGCACGCTGATCATTGCCGACGAAGGCAGTTACGTCAGTTATCTCGAAGGCTGCACGGCGCCGATGCGCGATGAGAACCAGCTTCATGCGGCCGTGGTGGAACTGATCGCGATGGACGATGCGGAGATCAAGTATTCGACCGTCCAGAACTGGTATCCGGGCGATGAGGACGGCAAGGGCGGGATCTATAATTTCGTGACCAAGCGCGGTATCTGCCGCGGAAAGAACTCCAAGATTTCGTGGACGCAAGTGGAAACCGGTTCGGCCGTCACCTGGAAGTATCCGAGCTGTATTCTTGAGGGCGATAATTCCACCGGCGAATTCTATTCGGTGGCGATTACCAATAATTACCAGCAGGCCGATACAGGCACGAAGATGATCCATGTGGGCAAGAACACAAAAAGCACGATCATTTCGAAGGGGATTTCCGCCGGTCACGGCCAGAATACCTATCGCGGGCTGGTCAAGGCGATGGCGGGCGCGGACGGCGCGCGAAACTACACACAATGCGATTCCCTGCTCATCGGGGATCAGTGCGGAGCGCACACGGTGCCGTATATCGAGGTGTCGAACCCCGGCACCCAGGTGGAGCATGAGGCAACGACATCGAAAATCAGCGAGGATCAGCTGTTTTACTGCCAGCAGCGCGGGCTTGACCCCGAAGCGGCGGTGTCGCTGATCGTCAACGGATTCTGCAAGGAGGTTCTCAAGGAACTGCCGATGGAATTCGCGGTTGAAGCGCAAAAGCTGCTGGGCGTGACGCTCGAAGGCAGCGTGGGATAAGGAACGGACATGAGCTTTCTATCTATCAAAAACCTTCACGCATCCGTTGGCGGCAAGGAGATCCTGAAAGGGATCGACCTTGAAGTCGGCAAGGGTGAAATTCACGCAATCATGGGGCCGAACGGCTCCGGTAAAAGTACGCTTTCCTACGTTCTGTCGGGCCGCGAAGGCTATGACGTCACAGAGGGCGAAATCATCTTCAAGGGGCAGAACGTCCTCGATATGGAGCCGCACGAGCGTGCCGGTGCGGGCATATACCTGGCCTTCCAGTATCCGGTCGAAATTCCCGGCGTGTCGAACCTGACCTTCCTGAAAACGGCTGTGAACGCCGTGCGCAAGGCGCGTGGCCAGGACGAGCTCGATGCGATCAATTTCCTCAAATTCGCCCGCGAACAGGGCAATATTCTGGAGATGAAGGACGAACTGCTGAAACGTCCGGTAAATGTCGGGTTTTCGGGCGGCGAAAAGAAACGCAACGAAATTTTCCAGATGGCCATGCTCGAGCCGTCGTTGGCCATTCTGGACGAAACCGATTCAGGGCTCGATATCGACGCCCTGCGCATCGTTTCCGAAGGCGTGAACAAGCTTCGCTCGCCGGAACGTTCGATGATCGTGATTACCCATTACCAGCGTTTGCTCGACCACATTGTCCCCGACTTCATCCATGTACTCGCGGGCGGAAAGTTTGTCGCCAGCGGTGGCAAGGAACTCGCGCTTGAGCTTGAAAAAGAAGGCTACGCAAAGTTCGGGATCGACGAGGACGCGTCGGCCGCGGCATAGGACAGCAGGAAATCATGACCACGAACGAAAATACCGCGCGCATCGTCGAGAGTTTCGAGCAGGCCAAGAATGGCCTGCCCGGGACCTGGCTCGCCAATGCGCGGGAAGGGGCGATCCATAGTTTCGCGACGGCCGGATTCCCGACGCAGCGTCTGGAATCCTGGAAATACACAAATCTCAATCGCCTGGCCCGCGGGGCGTTCGACCCGCTCGCCGAGATAGCGACGCCGGATGTCGATGCGTGGTCGGGCCTGTTTATCGACGGCTGCGACCGCATTGTGATCGTGAATGGGCGTGTCGATCCTGTTCATTCCTCCATCGGCGCACCGTCGGACGGGGTGACTGTCTCGGCGCTGTCGGAGGCTATCGATGAAACCGATCCGGAGCTTGAAAAACAGCTTGCGCAGATTGCGCCCGACGAAGGGGCGCCGCTCGTCGCCCTGAATACGGCTTTCATGCGGGACGGTCTGGTATTGCGCCTTGCCGCCGGAACGGTGCTGGAGCGCCCCGTGCAGGTCGTTCACATCGTCGATAGCGGCGATACGGCGCTCGCGCTGCATCCACGGACCCTGGTGGTTGCGGGCGATAACAGCGAGGCGACCGTGGTGGAAACGTTTGCCGGTGCTGCGGGCGCAGGCTACTGGACGAACGCGGTTACGGAAATTCGCGTCGGCAGGAATGCGTCGATCCGCCATTTGAAGCGCCAGTCTGAATCCGTCGGTGCTTATCATACGGCGCTGACTCAGGTCCGTCTTGATCGGGATGCGCGGTTTTCATCCGTCGCCCTCACCGTCGGCGGTATGCTGTCGCGAAACGAAATGAAGGTTGCGTTCGAAGGCGAGGGCGCAGAATGCGTGCTCGCCGGCGGTTCCCTGCTGCGCGGCCGTCAACATGCCGACAGCACGACAGAGGCGGACCACAGCGTACCCCATACGAGAAGCGACCAGGTTTTCCGGAACGTTCTCGACGGGAATGCGCATTCAGTCTTCCAGGGCGGTGTAATTGTCCGCAAGGAGGCGCAGAAAACGGATTCCAGCCAGTCGAACCGTAATCTTCTGCTGTCTTCGGGCGCGCAGGCCGATACGAAGCCCGAGCTCCGGATTTTCGCAGATGACGTGAAATGCGCTCATGGCGCCACTGTCGGGGACCTCGACAAGGCATCGATGTTCTATCTTGAGAGTCGCGGCATTCCGCCGGAACAGGCGAAGGCGCTGTTGATTCAGGCGTTTGTGGGCGAAATTCTTGAAGATATCGCCGACGGCGTCGTTCGGGATCATATCGAAACTGCGATTACAGACTGGATGGCAGAGGCGCAATGAGCGGGAACGGCACATACCCGATCGACCGTATCCGGGCTGATTTCCCGATCCTGTCGGAACAGGTGCGTGGCAAACCCCTCGTGTATCTCGATAACGGGGCGAGTGCGCAAAAGCCTTCTGCGGTGATCGACCGGATTTCGAGGACCTACGAGACTGAATACGCGAATGTGCACCGCGGTGTGCATTATATGAGCCAGATGGCAACCGACGCGATGGAAGCGGCCAGGGTCAAGGCGCAGACGTTTCTCAACGCCGCCGACGAGAAGGAAATCATCTTCGTGCGCGGGGCGACCGAGGGGATCAATCTTGTCGCGTCGAGCTGGGGCAGGGCAAACCTGAAGGCAGGGGACGAGATTATCCTGTCCGTGTTGGAGCATCATTCGAACATTGTCCCCTGGCAGATGATTGCGGAACAGACCGGTGCGGTCATCAAGGTCGTTCCGATCGACGATGCCGGCGAATTCCTGGTGGACGAATACGAAAAACTGCTCTCGCCGCGGACAAGGATGGTAGCGGTAACGCATGTCTCCAATGCGCTGGGCACCGTTGTGCCGGTGAAAGAGGTGATCCGCCTCGCAAAAGCGCAGGGCGCGGCCGTATTGCTGGATGGGTGCCAGGCGGTGCCGCATATTCCGGTGGATGTGCAGGCGCTGGACGTCGATTTCTACGTCTTTTCGGGACACAAACTATACGGGCCAAGCGGAATCGGCGTCCTGTACGGCAAGCAGGCTCTTCTGGAGGCCATGCCGCCCTATCAGGGCGGGGGCGAAATGATCGACCGCGTGACGTTCGAGAAGACGACTTATGCGGAACTGCCGTTCAAGTTCGAAGCAGGAACCCCGCATATCGCAGGCATCATCGCCCTTGGCACTGCTATCGACTATCTCAACGGGATCGGTTTTGACGCGATTGCGGCGCATGAGCACGATCTGCTGACCTATGCGACAGAGCAGCTTTCGGCGATGAACACAGTCGATATTGTGGGCACGGCGGCAGAGAAGGCGGCCATTCTGTCTTTCAACATTCAGACCGTTCATCCCCACGATGTCGGGACTATCCTTGATCACGACGGGATTGCGGTGCGGACCGGGCACCATTGCGCGCAGCCGGTAATGGACCGGTTTGACCTGGCGGCTACCGTGCGCGCCTCTTTCGGGCTCTACAATACCCGCGAAGAAGTGGATGCGTTGGTCACGGGCATCAAACGGGTTCAGGAGATGTTCGCGTGAGCACGAATCTGAGCGACCTCTATCAGGAGATTATCCTGGAACACAGCCGGAAGCCGAAGAATGCCGGCGTGCTGGAAGACGCGACCGCCGAAGCCCAGGGCAATAACCCGCTCTGCGGCGATCGTATAAAGGTCTATGTAAAGCTCGACGGCGACCGGATTTCAGATGTCCGTTTCGACGCGCGTGGGTGCGCTATTTCGGTCGCTTCTGCCTCGATGATGACGGAAATCCTGATCGGGAAGACTCTCGACGAGGCCGAAGAGGCGTTCGAGCGCTTCAATACCCGGCTGACCGGGGACGAAGCGCCGGACCTCGCCGATGATGACGAACTTTCTGCCTTGATGGGGGTGCGCGACTTCCCGACCCGGATCAAATGCGCAACCCTGCCCTGGCAAACGCTCCGCGCCGCCCTCCACGGCGCTGGCAATACCCCGATAACAACAGAGTAAGTGGGACGTTATGGAAGACACTATTCCGACAGAGACCCAGGACGTGAAGGCTGAGAACGTGAAGGCTGATGACGGCGCCGGCGAAGAAACTGCGGTTTCGTCGAAGGACGCGCTCCGGGAAGAGGTCATTGCGGCGATTTGCGAATGCTACGACCCCGAAATTCCAGTGAATATTTACGACCTCGGGCTTATTTACGAAGTGAATGTCGGCGATGAAGGGAAGGTGGACCTGGTCATGACGCTGACCTCGCCGCATTGCCCGGTGGCCGAAATCCTGCCCGGCCAGGTGAAATCGCGGGTGGAACTGGTCGATGGTGTCAACGAGGTGGAGCTCGAATTGACCTGGGAACCTGCCTGGACGCCGGGAAACATGTCCGAAGCGGCAAAGCTGGAACTGGGCTTCATGTAATGTCCTGCGTTAAAAACTGACTGTAACTACTTGAATGTATAGGTGTTTAAATGGCTAACTCTCTGATGTCTCTGACCGATGCGGCAGCCGAACGGGTAAAACATCTGATGTCGACCCGGACTGATCCCGCGACAGGTCTGCGTATCGGCGTTCGCACCGGCGGCTGTTCTGGTATGGCGTACTCGATGGATTTTACGCTCGAGAAGGAACCGCTGGACGAAGTGGTCGAGGATAAAGGCGTGACCCTGTTCGTCGATTCAAAGGCGCTCATGTTCCTGATCGGCACTGAAATGGATTACGTCGAAGACAAGCTGCAATCCGGCTTCGTGTTCAATAATCCGAATGAAAAGGGCCGCTGCGGTTGCGGAGAGTCGTTTCACGTCTAAAGTCGGACAGACCGGCGGTTAGCTATTCAAGCGGCGGGTTTTCCCGCCGTTTTCTTTTGGGAGGAATAATTATTCATGGTCAAAGTCTATTCGATTGACGGTGTGACCCCCGTGGTCGATCCAAGCTCCTATGTTCATCCGACAGCGGTGCTGATCGGTGACGTTATTATCGGACCCGATTGCTATATCGGGCCGGGCGCGTCCATCCGCGCCGATTTCGGGCAGTTCACAATGGGCCGCGGGAGCAATTTTCAGGATAACTGCACGGCCCACAGTTTCGCGGGCGTCGACGTTCACCTTGGAGAGTACTGCAATATCGGCCATGGTGCGGTCCTGCATGGCTGCGTGCTGCACGATCGTGTTCTGGTCGGAATGAATGCAGTGGTGATGGATGGCGTCGTTGTGCACGATTATACCCTGATCGCGGCGCTCGCTTTCGTGCCGGCCGCAATGGAACTGCCGTCCGGCGTGATTGCGGCGGGGTCGCCGGCCAGGGTTCTGCGGGATCTGACCGACCAGGAACGGCAATGGATGGCTGACGGCAACCGGGATTACGTCAATCTGACGCGGCGGTCCCTTGCCACCATGACCGAAACCGAGGCCTTGACTGAAATTGACGACCCCGCACCGCGTCTCGCCATAGAGGGCTCAAAGCCGCTTTATATGACCCGCAAAGAGGGGGAGGACGTCAGGTAAAGGCGTTGAAGGTAATCAGCGTGAAAGTGTCGGCAACGCCGTCAATCAGCTGGAGTTCCCGGGTGACGAAATGGCCGATATCCATATCGTCGTCCAGCGTGCACTTCATCATCAGGTCGTGCTGACCGGAGATTGAATAGACTTCGGAAACGTTATCGACATTGTCGACCGCGGCGGCGGCCACATCATAGGCCTTGCCGAGTTCGCATTTCACCATCACGAAAATTGTCTGCATCCCGATGCTCCTTTAGGTCTGCGCGCGAAGGATCAGGAAGGGCGCGCCGGTTTCTGAAGGAATGCTGGCACATGATCCCCAAGGCCGACAACGGTCTTTTCTTTCTCGCGATTGCCGCCGCGATCACCCTTGCCGTCGTTCTGGTTCCGGGGGCGCTTCTCGCCCTCCGGCTTTTGCCGGCGGCGGGACGGTTTCTCGGACGAGGCGTCGCGTCCGCCCCGTTTATCAGACTTTTCAGCGCCGGATTTATCGGCGCGGGGCACGTCAACACAGGCTTTTTCTTCTGATCCGGATGCGGCTTCCCTGTCTCGGGACGGGCGATCTTCACGGGGGCGCCGCTTCGAGCGACCGCTCCCGGCTTGATTCTCTTTGCTTTTGCTGCCCGGATTGTCGTTACCGCCGCCTTTGCTGCGGGACCGGCCGCGTTTGCGGCCAGTATTTTCGTCAAGGGCTTCGGTCTGGTAGCCGTCGACTTCAATCCGCGGAATCGAATTTCCGATCAGCTTTTCAATGGCGTCCAGAAAGACGACATCCGACGGTGTTGCCAGCGTAAATGCCTTGCCGGACCTGCCCGCCCGGCCGGTACGGCCGATGCGGTGAATGTAGTCTTCGGCCTGCATCGGAACGTCGTAATTGAACACGGCAGGGAGATCGTCGATATCGAGACCACGGGCCGCCACATCGCTGGCGACCAGGAAATTGATTTCGCCTTTCTTGAACCGCTCAAGCGTATCGTTTCGGCTGCTCTGGTCCATGTCGCCATGCAGGGCGGCGGCATTCATGCCGAAGCTTTTCAGCGATTTTCCGAGTGTATCCACATCGCGTTTGCGGTTGCAGAAGATAATCGCGGTTTCGATTCCTTCTTTGGCGATGATCTTGCGCAGAACATCGCTTTTCGCCCGCTGGTTTACGATTGCGATGCCCTGGGTGACCGTTTCGGTGACCGGGCGCGATTTCGGCGCAACGGTGATTTCCTTCGGGTTCTGCAGGAACGCGTCTGAAAGACGGCGAATTTCGGGCGCCATTGTCGCCGAAAAGAACAGCGTCTGGCGCATTTTGGGCAGCAGAGAGACGATCTTCTCGACGTCGGGGATAAAGCCCATGTCGAGCATCCGGTCGGCCTCGTCGATGACGAGCACCTTGATATCGTTCAGCAGGATCCGCCCGCGCTCGAAATGGTCGAGCAGGCGTCCCGGCGTCGCGATCAGCACGTCTACACCGCGGTCGAGTTTCTTGGTCTGTTCGACCATCGAAACACCGCCGATGAGAAGGGCCATCGTCAGCTTGTGATATTTGCCGTAGATTTCGAAATTCTCGGCGATTTGTGCCGCGAGTTCCCGTGTCGGCGTGAGAATCAACGACCGAGGCATTCTCGCCTTGGCCCGGCCGCTCGACAGTATTTCGATCATCGGCAGCGTAAAGGACGCCGTCTTGCCGGTGCCGGTCTGGGCACAGCCCAGAACGTCTCTCGTCATCAATACGTAGGGGATCGCTTGTTCCTGAATAGGCGTCGGGTCAACGTATCCCGCATCTTCGATCGCCTTGAGGAGTTCCGGGCTTAACCCGAGATCTGAAAAACTCATACCTGCTTGCATATAGCTGAAAAAAATATGGCCCGCGACGACCGTGTATGATCTAGTCGGGAACCCTTATAAGTCAAAACCTTATACCACATACTTTGAATGAATAAAAGAAACGGAAATAGCTTATGTTAATGCGTGCGGAGAATGCCTGTCTGTTGATCGTCGATGTTCAGCAGCGTCTTCTGAGTGTGATGGATTCCCCCCGTGCCGTTCTCAGCGGCTGTGGCCTGATGATGAAGGCGGCAGGGGTACTGGACGTGCCGATCGTCGTGACGGAGCAGTATCCGGAAGGCCTTGGCCCAACCGTGGAGCCGCTGGCGGAACTGGCGCCGGAAGACGCGTTTTTCAGCAAAATTCATTTTTCCTCCGCAAAAAATCCCGCAATTCGTGGAAAAATAGACACTTTGAAGCCCGATCAGATCGTGATCGCGGGTATTGAGGCCCATGTATGCGTCCTGCAGAGTGCTTTGGGCTTTATGGATCAGGGATACCAGTGTTTCGTGGTCGCCGATGCGACCTCGTCGCGCTCGGCGGCGAATCATGCCGCGGCGATGACCCGGTTGCGCGAAGCGGGCGTGGAGATCGTGACGTCGGAAATGATCGTTTTCGAGTGGCTCGAAAAAGCGGGTACGGATGAGTTCCGGGAACTCAGCCGGTTATTGAAGTAGGAAGCCCGGAATGACCGACAGACCAACGCTTTTACTGCTTCCCGGCCTCCTCTGCGACCCGCGACTTTGGAAACCGCAGGCAGACGCGCTGTCCGATATTGCCGATATCGTTATTGCCGATATGACCCGCGACGAAACGATGTCCGGCATGGCGTCCCGCGCGCTGGACGCAGCGCCGGAGAAATTCGCGCTCGCCGGCCTGTCCATGGGCGGCTACGTCGCGCTTGAAATCATGCGCAAGGCGCCGGAGAGGGTGACGCGCCTCGCCCTGCTGGACACAGGCGCGCGCGCCGATACGCCGGAACAGACGACACGGCGGAGAGACCTGATCGGACTTGCCGACCGTGGGGAGTTCAAGGCCGTAAGCCCACGTCTGCTGCCGCTTTTCATCCATGAAGACCGTCTGAGCGATAGGCCTTTGGTCGACGTTATTACCGCGATGGCGGACAGCGTGGGCAAGGATGCCTTCCTGCGTCAGCAGAAGGCGATCATGGGGCGTCCTGACAGCCGTCCGGACCTGCCGGGAATTGCCTGTCCCACCCTGGTCATCTGTGGCCGCGATGACGTTTTGACCCCGATCGCCCTCAGCGAGGAGATTGCGGGGCTGATACCGGGTGCCGATCTTGTCCTGATTGACGATTGCGGTCATCTCTCGACGATGGAACGGTCGGAAGCTGTCAACGCCGCGCTTCGGGAATGGCTCGCCCGCTAGATCTTATCGCGTCGCATCGCTGGCGATTTTGGCGAAAATCGCATCCAGTTCCTTCGCCATCGCATCGAGTTCCGCGTTTTTGTACGGACCGAAGACGCTCGATGGCGTGCGATAGGTGAGGGTGGCTTTGCCGTTGCCGGGATCTTCCGTGATGTAGTAGCGGATCGGCGCTTCTATACCGGCTGGAACGCTCGCTTTCAGCATGCGGATAGCGAAGTCCGGGCGAAAGACCATAATGACCATATTGCCCGGGATCGTTTTACCGATGCTTTTCGCGCCCACCGTCGCACTGGCCCTGGCGACGAGGCCCATCTTGTTCATCTTGATCGCATTGGTGAGGCTTTCGACCAGCGCACCATAGGTTTTGCCGGTTTTTATCTCGACGGTGCCGGGATACGGCGTGACCGTCTCGGCTTTGCCGATGGCCGGCAACGCCAGGCTCCCCGCAGCAACGATGCCGGCGAGGGCAAGTGTTCTGAAAGTTCTGATCATTCTCTTTTTCCCATTCCCGTTTGATATCGACCGGCAACAGGTATGGGAGTGAACGGCATTTTGAGCCAATCAATTTTTGATGAGCCGAATGCTTTCCGGTTGGCGACCGCGGCGCGAATTAAACGTCGATGTAATCGACCTTCTTGGCGTTCTGCTGGATGAATTTCAGCCGCATTTCCGGTTTTCGGCCCATCAGGCGCTCGACCAGATCCGCGGTCGAACCTTCCTTTGCCTTTGCCACGCGCTTGGAACGCTTTGCCGGAAGCAGTTCTTCGCCATCGGGCAGTACGACTTTGAGCAGCGTCCGGGTTTCCGGCCGCATGGTCGTCTCCTTCAACTGGGCCGGAGGCATTTCACCGAGGCCTTTGAAGCGGCTGATCTCGATCTTGCCGCGTCCCGTGAATGTCGTCTCCAGGAGCTCGTCCTTGTGCGCATCGTCACGGGCGTAAACGGTGGTGTTGCCCTGGTTGATCCGATAGAGCGGGGGCATGGCAAGATAGAGATTCCCGTCGGCGATCATCTGCGGCATTTCGCGATAAAAGAATGTCATCAGCAGCGACGCGATGTGGGCGCCGTCGACATCGGCGTCGGTCATGATGATGACGCGTTCGTAGCGGAGCTTGTCGCCGTCGTAGTTTTCGCCGTAACCGCAGCCGAGCGCCTGGATCAGGTCGGTAATTTCCTGATTGGCGCGCATCTTGTCTTCGGTGGCGCTGGCGACGTTCAGAATCTTGCCGCGCAGCGGCAGGATCGCCTGGGTTTTGCGGTCGCGCGCCTGCTTTGCGGAGCCGCCTGCGGAATCGCCCTCGACCAGGAATATTTCGGTTCCCTCCGCGGCGCCCGCGGCGCAATCCGACAGCTTGCCGGGCAGGCGTACCTTCCGGGTGGGCGTCTTGCGGGCGAATTCGCGATCCTTGCGCTTCTGGAGACGGTCCTCCGCGCGCTCAATGACATGTTCCAGCAGATCGTTCGCAGCCTGCGGGTTGCCCGTCAGATAGTGGTCGAAATGGTCTTTTACCGATGTATCGACAAGCTTTGCGACCCCGGGCGAGGAGAGCTTCTCCTTGGTCTGTCCCTGGAATTCCGGTTCCGGGATGAAAACGGACAGAATGCCGGCCGAGCCGCTTATCACGTCGTCGCCGGTGATGATGCTGGCGCGTTTCTTGCCCGACATCTCGCCATAGGCTTTCAGCCCGCGGGCGAGTGCCGTACGCAATCCGTTTTCATGGGTGCCGCCCTCGGGGGTGGGCACTGTATTGCAATAGGATGCGATGGTCGCTTCGCCGCGTTCCGGCCAGGCAATTGCCCATTCGGCGCGTCCGCCGCCGTTGAGATCGGCTTCGCCCGTAAAGGGAAGCCCGGTAACGGTTTCGCGCCCGTCGAGGGCCATTTCGAGATAGTCCGACAGACCGCCCGGGAAGTGCAGGGTGTCTTTCTCGGGAGTGGAATCTTTCCCGGTGATCAGGCCGGGCGCGCAGGACCAGCGGATTTCAACACCCTTGAACAGATAGGCCTTTGCCTTGGCCATCGTATAGAGCAGGTGGGGCTTGAAGGCGCAGTTGGAACTGCCGAAAATTTCCGGATCGGGGCGAAAGCTCATGGATGTGCCGCGCCTGTTCGAGGCCTTGCCGATCTCCTTGAGCTTTCCCTTGGGTTTTCCCTGGCTGTAGCTCTGCGCCCATATCTGCTTGTCGCGGGCGATCTCGACATGCAGTTCACTGGATAGCGCATTGACGACCGAGAGGCCGACCCCGTGAAGACCGCCCGATGTTTTATAGGCATCGCCACCGAACTTGCCGCCCGAATGGAGGGTTGTCAGAACGACTTCAAGCGCTGACTTGTCCTTGAACTTCGGGTGGGGATCCACCGGGATGCCGCGCCCGTTATCGCGTACCGTCACCAGGCCGTCTTCCGACAGCTCGAATTCTATCCAGCTGGCGTGTCCCGCGACGGCCTCATCCATCGAATTATCGAGGATTTCCGCCGCCAGGTGATGCAGGGCGCGTTCATCGGTGCCGCCGATATACATGCCGGGGCGTTTGCGTACCGGCTCCAGCCCTTCGAGAACCTCGATATCCTTTGCCGAATATTGTTTCTTCTTCGACGAGTCGTTTTCAAAAAGATCAGTCATAACTCTCTATATACTCGTAGTGTCTTCCGGCCAGAAGACACTCTTTTCAACCACGGGGCCACAGCATAAAGTGCTGATATTCAATAATACCACGATATATTGTAGAGAACATGACTGATCGCAAACCCAAGTCGAATCGCCCTCCCGATATCGAGCCCGCTATCCGCGCGATTGCCATGCCGGCGAGCGCCAACGGTAACGGCGATATCTTCGGCGGCTGGATTATGTCGCAGATGGATCTGGCGGGCGGGACGGTCGCGTCCCTGGAGGCACATGGGCGGGTTGCGACGGTCGGGGTCAAGGAAATAGCGTTTCATGTCCCGGTTGCGATTGGCGATCTCGTCAGCTGCTATGCGCAGTTGAAACGCCGGGGGAGAACCTCTGTAACGACGCATATCGAGGTATGGGTGCGGCGTCGGGATGTGCTTATCGAACTGAAGGTGACCGAAGGCGAATTCACCTATGTCGCCATCGATGAAAACGGTGCGCCGAAACCACTACCGCCGGGGGATGCATGACGAAGATATCCTGCCACCGATTTATTGCCGTTCTTGCGATAGCGCTTTTTGGATTTTCACTACCCGGACTGGCGGGAACGCCGAAGGTGGCGTATGCGCGGATCTTCAAGCTGGGGAAAACCAGCTACCAGTTCCAGGTTACGGTGGAGCATGAAGATACCAGTTGGGATCATTTTGTAGACAAGTGGGAGATCATCGGTCCGGGAGGGCAGGTGCTCGGCACCCGCGTTCTTAATCACCCGCATATCGGCGAGCTCCATTTCATGCGGGAGTTGCGCGGCGTGACGATTCCGGAGGGGGTCGAGTACGTCATCATTCGTGTCCATGACAAGGTGCATGGATACGGGCGCGAAAAACTGATGAAGCTGCCGACGGGCGACAAAACGGATACGGGAATTCAATAAAAAAAGGGCCACCCCGCAGGGTGGCCCTTTCGATTGCCGGTATTCTGGCGATCAGACGCTGTAATACATCTGGAATTCGACCGGATGCGGCGTGTGCTCGAAGCGATAGATTTCTTCCCACTTCAGCGCGATGTAGCCGTCAATCAGATCGTCCGGGAACACGTCGCCCTTGGTCAGGAATTCACGGTCCGCGTCGAGCGCTTCGACAGCTTCGCGCAGGCTGTGTGCAACCGTGGGAACGCCCTGGAGTTCTTCCGCGGGAAGATCGTACAGGTTCTTGTCCATCGGATCGCCGGGGTGGATCTTGTTCTGGATACCGTCGATGCCGGCCATCAGCATGGCCGAGAAGGCGAAGTACGGATTGGCCGTCGGATCCGGGAAGCGAACCTCGACGCGCTTGCCTTTCGGCGATGTCGCATACGGGATGCGGCATGAGGCCGAGCGGTTGCGGGCGGAGTAGGCGAGAAGCACGGGGGCTTCAAAACCCGGGATCAGGCGCTTGTAGCTGTTGGTCGAGGCATTCGTGAATGCGTTGATTGCCTTGGCATGCTTGATGATGCCGCCGATGTAGTAGAGGCAGGTTTCCGACAGGTCGGCATAGCCCGAACCGGCAAAAGTAGGCTTGCCGTCTTTCCAGATCGACTGGTGAACATGCATGCCCGAGCCGTTATCGCCGATGATGGGCTTCGGCATAAACGTCGCCGTCTTGCCGTATGAGTGCGCGACGTTATGGACGCAGTACTTGTAGATCTGCACCCAGTCGGCGACCTTCAGCAGTTCGTTGAACTTGATGCCGAGTTCGTGCTGGCTCGGTGCAACCTCATGGTGATGCTTTTCGGTGGTGACGCCCATTTCTTCAATAACGGTCAGCATCTCGGCGCGCAGGTCGGTCATCGAATCCACCGGCGGAACCGGGAAATAGCCGCCCTTCGGACCCGGACGATGGCCGGTATTGCCGCCTTCGAGCTCAGCGCCTGAGTTGTAGGGGCCTTCTTCTTCGTTCAGCTGGTAGAACGTCTTGTTGGCTGAAACGTCGAAGCGGACATCGTCGAAGATGAAGAATTCGAGTTCCGGTCCGAAGACGGCGGTGTCGCCAAGGCCGGTCTGTTCCAGATAGGCCTGGGCGCGACGGGCGGTCGACCGCGGGTCGCGGCTGTAGGGCTGGCCTGTGCTCGGCTCGATGACGTCGCAGAAGACGATCAGCTGTTCCTGCGCGGCAAACGGGTCCATGACGGCGGTCGAGCAGTCGGGCATGAGCGTCATGTCGGATTCGTTGATGTCTTTCCAGCCGGCAATCGACGAGCCGTCGAACATGATGCCGTCCGTCAGCATGTCTTCGTCCACGGTACCCACAGACTGTGCGGTGTGCTGCCACTTGCCGCGGGGATCGGTGAACCGGAAGTCCACATACTTTACGTTGTTTTCCTCAATCATCTTGAAGACGTTTTTGATATCATCCGACATCTTGGTGTTCCTTTCTGTGACGTAAGTCTTGTTTGTGACGTGTGCAGGCCGGGCAAAAGAACTGGCCAGAGGATTCTGGCCGAGTGAATTTCCGGTCTGGAATTAGAAGTATCGCGTGATCAGATCGCCTCGGCGCCCTTTTCTCCGGTACGAATGCGAAGCACATCCTCGATGGCCGACACGAAAATCTTGCCGTCGCCTATACGCCCCGTATGCGCTGCTTGCTGAATTGCTTCAACGGCGCTTTCGACCATGGAATCTTCGATCACGACTTCAATTTTCACCTTTGGCAGGAAGTCGACGACATATTCGGCACCCCGATACAGTTCGGTATGGCCTTTCTGTCGGCCGAAACCCTTGGCCTCGGTAACGGTAAGTCCTTTCACGCCGACTTCATGCAGCGCTTCCTTGACCTCGTCCAGCTTGAACGGTTTGATGATCGCCTCGATTTTTTTCATGGTTCTTGCGCATCCCTGTTAGATCCGCCCTCCTGCTCAATGACCGGATTGACGATGCCGCTTCCCTTGCAGGATTCGTGCCAATTCCCAACGCGTTTGTAAAGCGCGGAAAACCCTTGTTCTTTGCGTTCTTTGCGGGGAAGAAACAAGCCGGCAGGCGGAAAATTAGGCACCTGCCTAAAATTTAACCATTAGATACTTCTTGCCATCTTCCTCGCGCCGTTCCAACCTTGGATACTATGCGTTGTGTATTCCGTGAAAACCTTCAAGGAGACCACGATATGCAAGTTTCAAAGATACTTCGGAACAAGGGTAGTGAGGTGTATACGATCGCGCCTGACGCCACAATAGAGATCGCCGTCCAGCGTCTGCGGGACGCAGGCATCGGTGCACTGGTGGTGTCGCGGGACGGTAAATCCGTCGACGGGATCGTATCCGAGCGGGATTTCGTTCACGGCCTCGCCGATGAAGGCGCAGGGTTGCTGAGTGCGTCTGTCAGCTCCGTCATGACACAGGACGTCATGACCTGCCGGCTGGACGATACGAGCGAGTATCTGCTTGGCCGGATGACCGAGCGCCGGGTAAGACATGTGCCGGTGGTCGAAAACGGAGAGCTCTGCGGGATGATCAGTATCGGCGATGCCGTCAAAAGCCGGCTGGACGAAGTGCTGCATGAAGCAGACGCCCTTCGCGAGTATATCTCTGCGAGTTGACGTCACGGTATTAACCGCCGCCGCCATCCGCTTCGAGATAGGTGTTGGACTTGTCCCAGGCATTTTCCGTGCCGCAGGCACGGCAGGTTGTCGTTGCGCCCTGAATATCGACCCATTCGAAGATGAACCAGCTTTCGAGTGTGAGCCCGGTATAGAGTTTTCGTTCGCATTTCCTGCAGGTGATCAGAAGACGCGGCATATCGTTTCTCCCGTGCAATTGATGCCCCGACAGTCTGGGCCCGGCCTGACGGCTGCGTCAAGCCGGCTGCACTGGCACACAGACTTGTCACTGTGCTAGTAAAACGGCCGGTAATAAGACAGGAAACGCCCGTGAAATCCGGAAACACCATTCTTTCCAGCTTCGGCACGACAATTTTCGAGGTCATGTCACGTCTCGCTCAGGAACATGACGCCATCAATCTGGGCCAGGGCTTTCCCGACGGCAACGGGCCCGAAGATGTGGTCGAGGCCGGTGTCGACTACCTGCGCAACGGCGTGAACCAGTATCCGTCCATGTTCGGCATTCCCGACCTGCGTCAGGCGGTGGCGGAGCACGCCGACCGGTTTTACGGTCTCGATATAGACTGGCAGACGGAAACGATGGTGACGTCGGGCGGGACCGAGGCGCTCGGTGCGGCCCTGCTCGGGCTGATCGAGCCCGGCGATGAAGTCATCCTGATCGAGCCGCTCTATGATTCCTATCTGCCGATAGTTCAGCGGGGCGGGGGCATTGCCCGGCTTGTCCGGCTTGAAGCGCCGGGATGGGAGTTGCCGCGGGCGGAGCTGGAGGCGGCGTTTTCAGACAAAACCAAGCTGATCCTTGTAAACACGCCGATGAACCCCTGCGCCAAGGTCTTCAGCCGCGAGGAGCTTGAATTCATCGCGGCCCTGTGCCGGAAGCATGACGCCTTTGCAGTCTGCGACGAGGTATACGAGCATCTCGCGTTTGACGGCGTGCCGCATGTTCCGATGATCACCCTGCCGGGCATGCGCGACCGCACGGTCCGTATCCAGTCGGCCGGCAAGATATTCTCCCTGACAGGCTGGAAAATCGGCATGATCACGGCGGCGCCCGAGGTCCTGACACCGATCGCGAAGGCGCATCAGTTCCTGACCTTCACGACCCCGCCGAACCTGCAGGCGGCCGTCGCCTTCGGACTGCGGAAAGACGATTCCTATTTCGAGACGCTGACCGCCGATATGGCAGCGCGGCGGGACCATCTCGCAGACGGGCTGCGCGATATCGGGTTTGATGTCATTCCCTGTCAGGGGACCTATTTCCTGACCACGGATTTCCGTCCCCTTGGCTATAACGGCAGCGACGCCGAATTCTGCAAATACCTGACGGTGGAGGCGGGCGTGGCCGCGGTCCCGGTGAGCGCATTCTATACCTCGGAAGAGACAGGCTATTTCGCAAGATTTTCGTTCTGCAAGAAGGCGGAGACCATCGACGAAGCGATCCGCCGGCTGAAATCGCATTTTGGCTGAAGGCGACATTGCGAAGCTTCTTGACGACCGTCGGCGTGAGGGCTACTTAGTCCGCCGGTTCTTGCGGTGGCTGTAGCTCAGTTGGTTAGAGCACCTGGTTGTGGTCCAGGGGGTCGGGGGTTCAAATCCCCTCAGCCACCCCAAAACCGATCTTTCGCCGCTTTTGTATTGTCAGTCCTTGGGGCGACCGTTCGCGATGTCTGAACAAACGCCCGCATTTTCCCGCGCTGACAGGTTTATTTTCCCGGTGCTCCTGATTGCCGCCCTGTCTCTGGTCCTGGGCGTGTATTTGCCTGTGGTCGAGGTGAGCAATCTCGCGATATTTTCGAGCCGCTTTTCGATCGCCGAAGCGGCCCTGGAATTGCTGAAAGACGAGCAATATCTGCTGGGCTTCGTCGTGATCGTGTTTTCCGTTGTTTTCCCGCTCGGCAAGATCCTTGCCGCTCTGGTGCTGTGGCAACGCTACAGGAAAAGGGGAGCCGCGCCGGATCGCTGGATCGGAAGGCTGGAATTTTTCGGTCGCTGGTCCTGCGCCGATGTGCTGCTCGTCGCGATGGCAATTGTCGTGGCGAAAACATCGGGTATCGCCTACGCGCGGATGGAAATCGGCATGTGGTTTTTCGCGGCCTCGATCGTCCTGACTGGAATCGGCGTCTTTCTGCTGAAGAAGGCTACCGCCACTTCCTGATCCGGGTGGCTAACTGATTTACGGGCTATCTGTCCTCGCCGGGATAGGGGATCAGGCCGGGCATGCCGTCCACGTGGCGCACGCGATCGTCGCCGTTCACGATTTCCAGCGTCATCGCACCGATGCCGGCCATCGTGAAGGTCATATGCTGGCCCACCTGCGGCCATTTGTGGATATCCATCGAACATCCCATGCCGATTGTGCCGGTACCGATGACGTCGCCCGGATAGATCGTCTCGTTGTCCGATGCATAGGCGACAAGGTGTTCCGCCCGGAATGACCGGGGCTCGCCCGTATTGCCCTCCCACCAGACCTCTCCATCGACCGACACGCTGCAGTCGATGTCGAACTCGTCAATCTCGTCGGCGGTGACAAGGCAGGGGCCCATCGGCGTGCAGAAATCCTTCCGCTTGTTGGGGCCGAACGTTTCGCGCTTGTAGCCGTCGCGGCAGCTCGGATCGACCAGGATCGTATAGCCGGCAATATGCTCCTTCGCTTCGTCGAAGGTCAGGTTGGAGCCCTGTTTGCCGATGATGATCCCGAGCTCGATTTCGAGGTCGAGGCGTTCGGTGTAGTAGGGGAAGGGCACCGGGTCTTCGGGACCGGTGATCGTGTCGCAGTTGCCCTTGTAGTAGGGCGGCGTCACGTACCAGTGTTCGGTTTTTACGAACGGCACGTCGGCTTTCGACATATGCGTATGATAGATCGAAAAGTCCCGGAACGCGCCGGGCCGCGGGACGGGAGCGAGCAGTTTTACCTCGCTCCGCGGGAAAACCAGCCGTTCGCCGTCGATGCCCTGCGGGTCCGGATCTCCGTTCAGCCGTGTTACTATCCATTTCACGGCGGCTTCGGCGGCTTCGCGGGATTTGTGTGCGCCTTTGAGCCACCCGATCATGTCGGGCGGGCAGCGGACGGCGGCTATTTCCCGCGGCGTGGGTTCGTCCGTCCGGTCGGCGAGATAGCCGGTGTAACAGCTCGTCAGGTCGGCGATGCGCCCGGTTTCGTCTCCGTCGATGGGCACGCCGATACGTCGTGCCCGTCCGATGGCGGTATTCACTTCGAAGCTGACGAGTTTCAAGGCCCGGCTCCCGGATTGTTCGAACGTTTATCTGTGAAACTTCTAGACCACCCGGTGCAACAAATCTTCCCCGTCGCGGACACGGCGGCAGTTCTCGAAGGCAATGCCGAGGCTGCGCTCAAGGGTTTCAGGGGTAATCCAGGCGATATGCGGCATGACCACAACGTTATCGAGCGCGAATAGCGGATTCCCGGCGGGTGCGGGTTCCACGCAGACGACATCGAGCCCCGCGGCGCGCAGCCGGCCCGATGAAAGGGCCTCTACGAGCGCAGGTTCATCGACCAGGCCGCCGCGCGCTGTATTGATCAGCACCGCGCCCTGTTTCATCGAGGCGAGAGCCGCCGCATCGATCATGCCTTCGGTCTCGGCGGTCAGCGGAAGGTGGAGAGAGACGATATCCGATTCCTGCATCAAGGCGGGCAGGTCGCGCCATTCCGCGTCGGCGTCGTGTTTCGGGGTTGTGGCGGTGTATAGAACGCGCGCGCCCATCGCCGTCAGGATGGGGGACAGTATCCGGGCGACATCGCCGTACCCGACCAGACCGACCGTCCGGCCGGCAATCTCACCGAGTCCATCGAAGGAACCGAGATCCGCGGTCCAGCCGTCGCCGGCGCGCATCCGCGCATCGTAATAGGGTACCCGGCGGAGCGCCGAGAGCATCAGCGTGAGCGTCATCTCGGCGACGGCCCGTGCGTTGGTCCCGGGCATGTTGCAGACGGCGACGTCGTGCCGTTTCGCGGCTTCAAGGTCGATGGTGTTGACGCCGACGCCGATCTTCTGGATCAGGCGCAGGTTGGGGGCATCGGCGATAACATCCGCGGTTACGGGCTCCAAGACATGGAGCAGTATCGCGGCATCCCGCATCGCCGTTGCGAAAGCCTCTTTGTCGGCCTCGTTGATAACGGCTATCTGGAGCCAATCGGGGAGCAGCGCGTCTATCTGACGGCGAAAGCCGGGGCTCGCGCGGTATTGCAGGACCGCCTTCATGTCCCCGCAAGGATCGCCCGGTCACCGAGCGCTTCTTCGATGCGAAGGACTTCATTCCACTTCGCCATCCGTTCGGACCGGGCGAAGGAGCCGACTTTGAGCTGACCGGCATTCCAGCCGACGGCCAGGTGCGCGATGGTGACGTCTTCGGTCTCGCCGGACCGCGCCGACACGACGGTCGCCCAGCCGACCCTTTTTGCAGCCTCGAGGGCGGCTTTGGTCTCGGTAATCGTGCCCGCCTGGTTGGGTTTGATCAGGGCCGAATTGCAGATACCGGCATCGGCAGCATTGTCGATGCGCTCTGAATTGGTGACCAGAAAGTCATCGCCGATGATCTGGATCTCGTCGCCGTATTTCCGGGTGAAGTCGCGGAATGCTTCCGGATCGTCTTCGCCGAGGGGGTCTTCGATGGAGATAATGGGATAGCGGTTTATCCATTCTCCCAGCATGTCGATCATGCCGGCACCGTCGAGTTCCCGGTTTTCGAGACCGAGCTTGTAAATGCCGTTCTGCCCGAACTCCGACGCGGCGATATCCAGCGAAATCGCGACGTCTTCGCCGGGATGCATATCCGCGGCCTCGATGGCGCGGGTCAGCATGTCGAGCGCTTCTTCATTGGTGTCGAATGCGGGCCAGTAGCCGCCTTCGTCTGCCACCCCGGCGATCTTGCCGGCATCGGCCATCAGCTTCCCGGCGGCGATATATACCTCGGCGATCATCTCGAGCGCCTCGTCGAAGCTTTCTGCGCCGATCGGGATGGCCATGAAGTCTTGGATATCCACGCGCCCGCCCGCGTGTGCGCCGCCGCCGAAAATCTGAATCTCCGGCATCGGCAGGCGCACCTCTGCGCCATTGGCGAGATATTCCCAGAGCGGCTGTTTCTGGCCGTTCGCCGCGGCATGAAGAACCGCCATGGAGACCGCGATTGTCGCGTTTCCGCCCAGTTTGGATTTCGTATCGGTATCGTCGAGGTCGATGATGGCGAGATCGATTGCTTCCTGATTCCGGGCATCCATGCCTTCGATAAGACGGGCAATGGTCGTGTTTACATTCTCCAGCGCGTCCTCGACGCCATAACCCGCGAGGTCATCTCCGCCGTCGCGCAGGTCGACCGCCTCGAATTTGCCCCGGGAAGCGCCTGCAGGGGCGATGGCGCGACCCATCGCGCCGCCTGCCAGGGTTACTTCCGCTTCGATCGTGGGCCGGCCTCGGGAATCCCATACACGGCGGCCTTTGACATCGACGATCTTCATTTCTGGATTTCTTCCCTGTAGAGGCCGCAAAGGTCTTGCAGCGTTTTGGGCCGTTCTGACAGCCCGGATCCGGCTGCCCGCCGGACCCTGTTCTTGTCTGCTTCCCGCTTGATGTACTCTACCGGAGAGGCGCCGTCGATACGCGCGAGCAAAAGACCGGGCAGCAGGTCGGCCGTGCGTTGTTCAAGATCGGCAACCGGTTCCCAGTCGACCGCCGCCAGATAGGCATCTTTCAGGCAGGCGAAACAGGTCAGAAATCCATCCGTCGATGCCGGCGTCCAGATACATTTCAACAGCAGGTGGTTCAGGCAGAACGCGAGATCGAAGGCGGGATCGCCATACCAGGCGCACTCTGCATCCAGAAATACAGGGCCGTCCGGGCCGATCAGGATATTTTTCGGGCTGACATCGCCATGGACGAGGACCTTGCGCGTCCGCGCGGTGATATCGGCGAGCGCTGTCAGCCTGTCGGCAAGGTCGGGGTGCGCCTCGGCGGTACGCAGCAGATAGGGCTCTATCCGTATCGGCATGAATATATTGTCGGTCGCGAAGCGCCGGGCGATCTCGTCATCGCCTGCCGTTGCCGCGTGAATATGTCCGAGAATGCTGCCGACCTGCGCTGCGGTCGCGGGGTCCGCGAGGCCGTCGCGTAGTTGCTCCTTCCATACCGGATAGGCGGCTGGATCAAGATACGCCATGGCAAACATGCCGGCCTCCCGGTCCTCTGCCAGCAGCTCAGGCGCGGCAGCAGGGACAATGGCGGCGGCCATCCTGATCCAGTCGGCTTCAAACGCATTCCGTTCGACGGGTGCGTACCAGACTTTTTCGGTTTTGAGCTGCGCCAGCGCCCGTTTGACGCAGAGGGCGCCGGACCGGGTTTCGATTTTCCAGATATCGGAAGAGACACCGCCGGTTAGCGGCGCCATGGCCGGCGTCTCGTCTTCGCCGACGAGGCCTGCCGTCCGCAGGAAACGCAGTATGGCCGCGTCTGTCACGTGGGCTGGTTCGAGGCGTTGCCGAATATCCGGCAGGCGAGTTTATAGGCGGGCAGGGTGAAGACCGTAATCATGATAATGCGGATGATGTGATAGGCGGTCACCAGCGGCACCCCGAGGTTCAGGACGGCAGCCGTCAGGCTCATTTCGGCAAGGCCGCCCGGGGCGGTGGCGGCGATCATCGCCGTCACGGGGATATCCGTCTGACCGGCGATAAAGGCGGCAAGCAATAAAGCGGCGACCATCATGACGACTGTTGTCAGCGCTGACGCCGCAATAACGCGCGGTGCGCTGGCCATCGATGCGCGGTCGAAACGTTGCCCGAGAGCGATACCGATAAAGACCTGGGCGACATTCAGGAGTTCGCGCGGCATCGCGGAGAGGGTCACCTCGAAGACCGTCAGCAGGCTCGCGAAAGTCGCGGCCCCCAGCATCCAGCAGTTGGGTACCCGCAGCCGGTAAAGCAGCAGGGACGAGAGGACACAGCCCCCCAGCAGAAGCACCAGCCAGGGAAGGTCAACCTCCGCAGCCAGAGGGACGAAGATGTCCTTTCCGGTTTCACCGAAAAAGGTCAGGGCCGGCGGAATCGAGAGGATAACAATGGTCACGCGGGTAAGCTGCGACAGCGTGAGCGCGGCCGGCTTTGCGCCGAAACGGTCGCCCAGGGCCAGCATCTCCGCCATGCCGCCCGGTACGTTGCCGAAAAATGCCGTGGCGCTGTCTACCCGCGCGATTTTTACCAGCACCACGGCGCTGAGACCGCCGAGACCGATGGTAATGACAGCGACAAGTACCATCCATGGCAGGTGGGCAGCGACAATGGCGGCCACCACGGGTGTGAAATAGAGACCGATCGTCGTGCCGATGAATATCTGGCCGGTCTGGCGGGATCCGTGCGGTCCGCGAATACGCCAGCCGAGCAGGTTTACGCCTGCAATCGCGAACAGGGACCCGAAGAACCAGGGCAGCGGTGCATTTACGAGCGAGAAGAGCCACCCGCCCGCGACCGCAAGCACGAGGGTCGGCAGGCACCGAACGATATCGCCGAGGGTTACTGAAATACACTTCATCCGATCCGTTAGACGGCATGCTCCTGCGCTTGTCAAACCTCTATGAATGAGTGCCGGTGACTGTATTGATTGCCTGCCGAAAGTCTCCATAGTGCGTGCAAAGGAGTGCGATATGGACGATGCGACTGACAGAACTCTGGCAGGGCGAACGGCCCTGATCACGGGCGGCGGCGGCGGTATGGGCGGACGTCATGCGACGATGCTTGCGGAACGTGGCGCGAAGGTAATCGTGCTGGATCGGGATGAGGCGGCTGCGGAGGATGTTCTTTCGACGATCGTGAAGGCAGGTGGGGAGGGTTTCGCGGTTGCCGTCGATGTCACCGACATTCCGGCCCTGCAGGCGGCGATCCGCAGGGCGGCGGACTTGATGGGGCCGATCGATATTCTGGTGAACAATGCGGGGATCGGCGGGCAGGGGCTCATGATCGAGGATATTGACGAAACGACCTTCGATGCGATGGTGGCGGTGAACATGAAGGCATCGTTCTTTGCGACGCAGGCGGTGGTTCCGGCAATGAAGGAGCGCCGATATGGCAAGATCATCAACATCACCTCCAATTTCGCCATGGGGGGCGCGCCGTTTGCGTCGCACTATGCCGCCTGTAAGTCGGCGCTGGCAGGCTTCGTGAAGTCCTGGGCGCGGGAGCTTGCCCCCTGGAACATCGCCGTCAATGCCGTCGCGCCGGGTATCATCGAGACCGCTATGACGCTGAATTCCGTCGGCAAGGATCGTATCGATGGATTGGCATCCGAAATCCCGATGGGACGGATAGGGACCCTGGACGATATTTCCTGGGCGGTCGCCTGGCTCGCGTCTGCGGAAGCCGACTACATGACCGGGCAGGTGATTTCTCCGAATGGCGGGGCGACCATCGTTGGAATCTAGGACTGAAGCATTCTTTATCAGCGTCTGATTTCGAAAGAGCGCACAAAAAAGGCGGGGCAAATTGCCCCGCCTTTCGTACGTCCGGAGATGTCCGGCGCGTTATTTACACGGAAGGGGAGCGTGCGTGTCGAGCAGCTTCCATTCCTTTTTCTCCATCGTCAGGATGTAGCCCGGCAGCTGGGCATCGCCGAACTTGTCGAAGCAGATGCCGTCGCCGATTACCAGATCGTTATAGGTCAGCTTGCCCAGCGTGTCGCGGATGGCCGCACGTTCGGCGACGACCTTGGCCGGATCGCCGGTCACTTTCGCCTCTTCCATGGCCTTTTTCAGCACGTACATCGTGTCATAGGCGCTGACGTCGACGTGATGCGGGAACGGCTTCGTGATGCCGAGCTTAGCCGCGCCTTCGACGAACTTCTTCGTGAAAGCGCGGGATTTATCGTTCAGGTCGTAAAAGAAATAGGTGGCGAATACCGAGCCGTCGCCCTGTCCGGCAAAACCCTCGACGATTTCAGGATCGGCCCAGATCTGACCGCCGATCATGGGCGCTTCGATACCCTGACGGCGAAGTTCCTTCAGCACGCGGATTGCCTGGTTCGTGAGAACGGCGACACCGACATAGTCGAGCTGCTTGCCTTTAAGCTGCGAGACCTGCGGTGCGACATCGAAGGCCTTGAGCGAGAAACCGAACGGGCCGGTAATTTTCACGCCTTCCTTCTCGAAGATCGGCTTCATGATGAAAAGGCCGACGGCCTTCGAGACGACATCGTCGGTGCCGTACAGAATGGCAATCGACTTCTTGAGCGCATCCCGTTTCTTGAGGGTTTTCACGACGCGGAGCATCTGGACGTATTCGCTCTCGGTCATCCGGAAAGCATAAGAAAACTTGTCCGCCATGTTCGGCGCGGAGGATGCGTTGGGGATCTGGACGATTTTCTCGCGTTCGCCGGCGGCGAAGGCGACGCGCGCCTCGCTCGACGAAAACGGACCGATGACGGCGAGCGCATTGTCGTCTTTCGCAAACTTGCGAACCGCGACCACAGCCTGTTTCGGATCGCCCGCGGTGTCGAATTTGACGACGCGAACCTGCTTGCCGTTGATGCCGCCGGCGGCATTGATTTCAGCGACGGCGATATCGACGGAGACTTCGGTGGTCTTGTTGATGGTCGAATAAATACCGGTACGCCCGTAGCTGAGACCGATGACGATCTCATCCGCGGCGTTCGCCGGCAGCGATGCGGTGAAAAGCCCGGCGGCGAGCGCGCCGGCGCCCAGCACCGTTGTTCTGAATATACGTTTCATTCGGAGTACTCCTTGTTCCCTGTAGAGAGTGTTGCCTTATGTTACTTTTATATCAGCCCCCAAGATAGGCTTCTTCCAGACGGCTGTCGCTCGCCATCTCCGATGACGGTCCGGACAGAACGACGGCGCCGAGTTCGAGTACATAGCCGCGCGACGCGGTGGCCAGCGCCATATTCGTATTCTGTTCCACCAGGATCATCGTCAGACCTTCCTGGTTCAGGTCCTTGATCAGCTTGAAAAGCTGGGAGACGAGGATCGGGCTGAGACCGAGCGAAGGTTCGTCGAGCATCATCAGCTTGGGGCGGGCCAGCATCGCGCGCCCGATGGCCAGCATTTGCTGCTCGCCGCCCGAAAGGACAGATGCGGGCATGTGGCGTCGATTGGCGAGGTTCGGGAATCGCTCGTATATGGCTTCGGTTTCGGCCGAAACGTCGTCATTTCGGCAATAGGCGCCCATCAGCAGATTTTCATGAACGGTCAGGCTCACGAAGATCTGGCGTCCCTCGGGCACGAGAACCAGCCCTGCCTGAACGCGTCGGGGGGCAGACCATCCTGCGATGTCCTCGCCCTCGAAGATGATGCTGCCTTCTGCCTTTTCGGTTCCGGAGATTGCCTTCAGCAGAGAGCTTTTCCCTGCGCCGTTGGCACCGAGAACGGTGACCACTTCACCTTTCTCAAGGGAGATATCGACATCGCGGACAGCGTGGTTCCGACCGTAGCGGACGTTTATGCCGGTAGCGTCAAGAAGCATCGGAAGTCTCTTTCGCGGGCTGTGAATCGTCGCGGCCCAGATAGGCCTCCAGAACGGCCGGATCCTGATGGACCTCGTCCGGCGTGCCTTCGAATATCTTCTGGCCGAAATTCAGCACGACCACGTGGTCGCAAAGATTGCGGACAAAATGCATGTCGTGCTCGACGACGAGAATCGTCACGCCGGATTCGGAAACCTTCTCCAGCAGGTCCTGAAGCTGGCGGGTTTCTATCTCGTTCAGCCCGGCGGCCGGTTCGTCGAGCAGCAGTAATTTGGGCTGCGAGACCATCGCGCGGACGACCTCGATGCGTTTCTGGACACCGTAGGGCAGATTGGCGACAACTTCGCCGGGATAGGTTTCCAGCCCGGCATTGAGCAGCGTGGCTTCCGCTTCTTCCCGCCATCTGTTTCTCGACAGGATGCCAAGCGGAAACATCAGATCGCCGAGCGACCGCGCACGGGCGTGCTGGCCGAGCATAACGTTTTCGATCGTGGACAGATGCGGCATCAGGCGGATGTTCTGGAAGCTTCGCGACATCCCGTGAACCACGCGGTCCTGGGACGGCACATGGGTAATATCCATTCCGTCAAGAACGACGGTCCCTTGATCTATGGGATAGACGCCGGTCAGCAGGTTGAAAATCGTTGTCTTGCCCGCGCCATTCGGCCCGATAAGGGCTGTGCGGCTGCCGCGACGGACATCCGCCGAGACGTCGTCGATGACCTTGAGGCCGCCGAAGCTTTTATGAATACCGGTCATTGTGAGAACGTGGTCGGTCATTTCCGATTACTCCGCCTTGCCGGGTTTTTTGCTGCGGCCGCCGGTAAACATCGAGCCTATCCTGTCCTGCATCGTTCTCGTGACAACGCCTTCGGGCCGAACAACCATCATCAGGACGATGAAGCCGCCGAAGAAAATGAACCGGCTATCCGCCAGCCAGCTCGATCCGATTTCAATGGCCAGGTTGCGGATCAGTTCCGGGACCACCGTGAAGAAAATTGCGCCGACCAGCGGGCCCCAGGCGGTCTGCGTACCGCCCAGCAGGACGTAAAGAAGAATGTAGATGCTGAGCAGGACGTTGAAGGCCTGGGCCTCGATGTAATTGTAGTGATGTCCATACAGCGCGCCGCCGAGCCCCATGAGCATCCCGCCGACGGTGAAGGCCGTAACTTTCGCCAGACGGACATTGACGCCAAACAGGATGGAGACGCTCTCGTCGTCATGGATCGACCGCAGCGCCAGGCCGAGCCGGGTGGACATGAAGTAGAAACCGAACAGAATGACGGCAATTGCGGCAATCACGAGCCCTGTGACCGGCACATGGGCGTCGACGGGCATGCCGGCGGCGGCGCCGAGAAACTCCATATTGATTGTCAGGCCGGAAACGACCTCGGCGAACGCAAAGGTGGCCAGCACCATATACACGCCACGTGTCCTCAGTATGGGGAAGGCGATCATGAAGCTGATCGCGCCGGTGAACAGCATGGAAAGGGCAATACTGGCGTATAGCGGCAGTCCCAGTCCGTCTGAAAGGTTGAACCAGCCGCTTGCATAGGCGCCGAGCGTGATAAAGCCGGCGGCGCCCAGATTCAGCTGGCCGGACGCGGCGGGCAGGAAAATGCCATAGGCATAAATGATGCTCAGGCACAGGATGACGACCTGGGACTCAAGATAGCCGCTCATCTCAGAATTTCCCCTTGCCGATTGCCGAATGGCCGAACAGCCCGGTCGGCTTGAAGATCAGGATGATCAGGAGCAGGCCCCAGATCGGCACCTTCACGAAGTCGGCGCCGACGATGTAAATCGAGAACACTTCGAGGATACCCACTATCAGTCCGCCGATAACCGCACCCCAGACATTGCCAAGCCCGCCAAGCACCATCCCGGCGATCGCAACGGTCGCAACGGTGTCGCCGATATAGGCGTCTACGGTGGTGTAATTGATGGTGAAAAGAACGCCCGAAATTGCGCAGAGAAGCCCGGTGATTACATAGACAATGGGAACGATCCGCAGCACATCGACACCCATCAGTGTCGCCGTTTCGGGGCGTTCCGCAATTGCCCGCAGCGCCCGTCCAAGCTTTGTCCGGCGGATGATATAGTTCAGCGAGAAGACGATCCCGAGCGACAGGATAAGGCTGATTACCTGCGGATAGCTGAACAGGATCGAACCGATCGAGAACGTGGCGTCTCCGAATGGCGAGATGACGGTGAGCGGATCGGACCCGTAAGCACTGATCACCATGTGCTCGAACATGATCAGGAAGCCGAGCGAGCTGACCAGGGGCAGGGCATGCTCTGTCGCATCGCCGTATTTCGCCTTCATGTAACGATAGGTGAAGCGCTCGATGATCAGCGAGGCGATCGAAACCACGACAATCGCAACGATAATGCCGGCGATCCACATATTGGCTTCGCCGAAAATCCCGATCAGTGTCTCGTTGCCGAAGGGAAGGTTGCCCGTCATGGCCGCCCACATCATCATGGCCGCGACCATGAACAATGCCGGGATCGTGAAGTTCAGGAAGTTGAGCATCCCGATTATCAGGGTGAAGGCGACGGCCACCATCACGTAAAGACCACCGAGCATCAGCCCGTTAATGAGTTGCTGCAATAAAAGCATTTCGTTCTATGCCGTTGAACTGTTGAAGTGTCCGGAGTGCGATGCAAGATGCCGGGCAGGGGCGCGCTGATTGAACATCGACGTTACCCCTTTTCGACTTTGGAAGGACGGCCAAAGCACTTGTTTGGCCGATGATTTCAGCTTGGTCAATATTCTTGCATTCCCTGTTGCCGTTAGCTTGGACGCATCATTTGCGCGATGCAATAATTTTTTGCGGCGCAATAAAGGGCGTCGGTCCGCCCGGGTCGGCAGGGCCGCTGGCGACCTTCCCGGTGTGTCGGAATATTTTACGGTTTCTTGGTTTCCGGTGGTCAGATGGCAGGTAAAACATTGGCGGAAAAGGATAAAAATAATGGCATGAAAATTGCCTTGATCGTGGCAGATCAATAATCGGCACCTCGGGGTGTCAACGGGAGTGTCAGCAGGATGGTTAAATCGGTTTTCGGATTGAACGTGAACAAGTGGGTTGCATCGGCTCTCGTCGGCGCCGGGATGATGGCCGGGGTATCGGCGACATCGCAGGCCGCCACTGTTTACAACGTGCAAAGCACCAGTGCCACGAACTGCTCCACCGGCGGCACGCCGGCACCTCACGGCTTGTGGACGGGCAATCAGAATTTTTCCGGCACCAGCTGTGGCAACTACTACGATATCTCCGGCATTTTCACCGTGAACGATGACGACGCCGATACGAACAACTGGACCGGCAGCTTCAGCGCATTTGCGATCAACCCGGCCGGGACGACCGCCGATATCCAGCTGACATTCTCCAACTTTGCGGAGACCGGCAATTACAAGAAGGAGAATGGCGCGAGCTACAATGTCGGCACCGATACGCCGGATATTGATTTCTTCCAGGGAATTTCGGGCACGATCGAAATCGACAGCACGACATATACCGTTGCCGGTTTCGCCGGTGGATATTCGTTCCAGTGGGGTCCGGGCGGTAACGCAAAGGATGCAAGCGAGTTCGGCGGCTCTTCCTGGATCCTGATGGACGGGTTAAGCGGTCACTGGGACCTGAACCTCACCTTCGCTGCCCCGATCACGAATACCGAAGTGCCCGAACCGGGACTGGTCGCCGTGTTCGGAATAGGTCTTCTCGGCCTCGGTCTTGCGCGGCGCGGCCGTCGTAAATCCTGATCTGTGGAAACCGGATCTGAAAAAGGCTCCCCGGAAGGGGAGCCTTTTTCGTTTTACCGGACTGCGGTGGTCAGGCCTTCTTCTTGCGATTCTCCGGCTTCTGGTTCTCCGGAGATTGCGTCCTGCCCTTGCGGCGCTTTTTCGACGGAATATGGCTTTCGTGGTTTTTCAGATACCACTTTGCGATCTCTTCGCGGGTCGTCCACCACACATCCGGAAACTGCTTTGCGTAGTCGAGAAATTCGCGGACACAGCGTGCCCGGAAAGGCTGTCCGACGACATGCGGATGCAGGCCGAGATTCATCAGCCGACCGCTGGTGGCGCCTTCGGCATAAAGCGTATCGAATTGTTCCTTGAACAGGTCGAAAGCCTCATCGGTTGTGTTCCCGCGACGCATGAAGATCATGAAATCGTTCACTTCATTCGTATAGGGGATAGAGACGACCGGGCCGTGATCCGTATGGATCAGGTACGGCTGATCGTCGTTCAGGTAGTCGGTTGTATAAAGAAGGCCCTGCTCGGCGAGGATCTCGACGGTCGAGGGATTGCCGCGGAGCGATGATGAAAGCCAGCCAGTGGCGGGTTTTCCGACGACGTCGTTGTATACCTTCAGGGTTTCCAGAACGAGTTCGCGTTCGCCTTCCTCGTCGAAATAGTAGTTCGTCAAAAGGTCGGACTGGACATAGTTGTGCGCGACCAGTTCCCATCCCCGGTCGACGCAGTGTTTGATCGCCTGCGGGCGTTCAAGCCCCATTTTGGCGTTCATCGTGCAACTGACCGGGATTCCCGCGCGCTCGGCGATATCGAACAGGCGCCAGATGCCGACACGCTGGCCGTATTCCCGCCAGGTGAAATTGGGGATGTCGGCAACGTTGCCGGGCAGGGGGTCGGGGAGGATTGCCGGACCGCCGGCATAATAGGGGCCTTCGGTGTCCTTGGTCAGGTCCCAGTATTCCAGATTGAAGGTTACGATAACGGCGAGGCGGGCACCGTTAGGCCATTTCAGCGGTTTGCGTTCCGGCATCGGAACGAAGTCGTAATACATGTCTTCCCCATTAGGCGGTTTGCAAGTTCGCCCTATTTGTAGACGATGATTGAAGCGGTTAGAAAGAAATTCCGCTATACCTGACAACTGCAGAACAGGATGAGACAGTCATGGCCACGCAAATCTCGACACGACCGGAAATGATTCCCGCGGCTGAAACCTTTGTTGCGCAGGTGCGCGATTTATTCTCGCAGGGGCTGGACGAACGGGAAGTCTGGACACGGGCATGCGATCATCTTCGGGATCTGCTGGCGGATGAGGAATTAAAATCTCAGGCGAAGACCTGGCCGGACAGCCTTGCCGTCGAGGGCAAACCGGGAAACCTGCTGTTCTATGAAGATCCGGATTACGGCTTTGTCCTGAATGCCCTGATAAAGGCGCCGAACCTGAAGACGTCGGTTCACGACCATGGCAAGTCGTGGACGCTTTACGGTGTACTTGAGGGTGCAGAGAGCGTGACCCGGTTCACGCGCACAGATGGGGGCCCGCAAGTGACCGATACGGCAACGCTGGAGGAGGCCGGTACCCACGATGTGGTGCCGGGCTATATCGATTTCGTTCCGCCGTGGGAGATTCATCAGGAGACCAATACCGATCAACGCACGATCGGTTTTATCGTCCGCAGCCAGCGTTCAGGGACCTTCGTCCAGAACCGGTTCGATCCTGAAAATCAGAAAGCAGATCAGTATGACGGCCCTGTGCAGATGCCATATCATCTGGGCTGATTGAAAAGTTCAGTCGAAGCAGAGCCTCACCGCACTGAGAAAGGTTCAGCTGGTGCGTTTGATCAGGTGATAGCCGAAATCGGTCGTAACCACATCGCTTGTCGCGCCGACATCAAGGGCAAAGGCGCAGTCTTCGAATTCCGGCACCATCATGCCCCGTCCGAAGCTGCCCAGATCTCCGCCCTGGGCAGAAGACGGGCAATCCGAATTCTGGCGTGCGACCTCGGCAAAGTCGCTACCGTCGTCTATCTCCGCTTTCAATTCTGCAATTTTTTGCTGCGCCTCTTCCTGCGATCGTGTCGCGGTCGAGCGAAGCGATCCGTCGAACATGAGAAGAATGTGCGAGGCCCCGATCTGATCAGACATTTTTTTTCCTTTCGAAATACACACTGCCGGCCGGCGTGAAGGTTTAAAACCGCCCGGGTCGTCCTGCGAGGGGTGAAATACTTACTCTCCAAGATTACGCGGATTGAATCCGCGCTGCCACCCGTTGAGCCGGATTAAATCATCTTTCTCGTCGAGATCGAATGCCAGGCCCGGGCGCTTGATTAGCTGCACCGGGTGGCCTGTTTTCTCCGCTGATTGGCAATGCAATTCGGCGCTTTGCGGCCCGAACTGAAAGGCCAGTGTTCCGGGCAGGGGGACACTGATGGCATTTGTCCCGACCAGAGCCTCGTCCGGGGCGATGCCGATGCCGACCGTTTCAAGCAGTGGACGAATATCGTGCCTGGTCAGATCCGGAAGGTCGGCGGCAAGGAAAACGGTCCGGCATCGGGGTAAAAGCGGGACGGCTTCCGCAAGTCCCTTGTTCAAACCCACGGATGACTGCCGGTAAAAATGCGCCGAGTACAACGCTGCTATTTCGACAACATCGGGATCGGGGCTGATCACATAAACCCTGGCGATCGCGTGGAATGTGCGTGCTGCTGCTGTCGCGGCTTCAAGCGTATGTTCGGCAAGGTATCGGTTCAGCTCTGATCGTTCATCGGGCGACAGGACACCGTCAAGGCGGGATTTCCCGGAGGTAATCCCCTTTACGGGGATCACGATATTCGCGTCGTGAGTGGCCGTCGTCGTCATGGTGTGTTCCGATACAAGCTGGCTAACCGTCTTCTCTGGAAGAGCGAAGAAAGGCGATTATTTCCCCGGCGAGGCGCGTCTTGTCGGTGTCGGTTTTCATGATGGTATTGGTCACGAGCGGCGCCATCCCCAGTTCCTGAATAGACGCCGACACACCGGAATCCGCCGTGTCGATAACAATGGCGGTGGCGATGGCCCGGTAATGTTCGGCAATCGACAGCGCGGATGGCGGGATACCCAGTTCCGCCATAATCTTGGCGGCGGGACCCTTGATCGCCAGCCCGGCGACGATTGGCGAAACGACGACAACGGGAATGCCGGCGTTGGAGACAAAGTCCGAGATTGCCGGCACGGCGAGGATCGGCGCGATGCTGACATAGGGATTGGACGGACAGATTATAATTGCCTCTATTTTTTCGTTTTCGATCGCCTCCGAAATGGCGGCCGATGGCTTGGCGTGCCTGGCACCGGCGAAATCAAATCCGGTGACAGCGGGTGCGCATTGCTGTCTGACGAAATAATCCTGGAATTCCAGATTGCCGTGATCTGTGCGGACAATGGTTGAGAGCGACCCGTCGGTTCCGGGAACGACCCGGTGGCGGATGCCGAACCTGCGGGCAAAGTCTCTGGTGATGGCGGAAAGCGTTTCGCCTTGCCGAAGGCGACGCGTGCGTTCGACATGTGTCGCGAGATCGCGGTCTCCGAGCCGGAACCAGGTTTCGCCGCCTATGCGCTCCAGCGCCGTCATGAAATTCCAGGTTTCGTCGGCCTGTCCCCAGCCGGTTTCCGGATTGGCGATTCCACCGAGGGTGTACAGGACAGTATCTATATCCGGGCAGATGCGAAGCCCCAGATGGTCGAAATCGTCGCCGGTATTCACCACGATCATGAGGTCTTCCGGAGACAGGACTTTCGTGAGACCGAGGGCGAGCTTTGCGCCGCCGACACCTCCTGCGAGTGCGAGAAACATTCCCGCCTACCTGAACAGATCGAGTTCGCGGGGACGGACGAGGTCGGCTGCTTTTCCGTCCCCGCGCGCCCAGTCCAGCCCCCGAACGACGACGATGGGAAGGCTTTCATCGCCTTGTCCCATCAGCAAGGATGCCGCGCCCGCGACTTCGTCGGCGACGGCAATCTCGCTCGTCTGCAAGACATTGCCGGCGCGGTCTGTGGTGCCACGCCTGTCCTGTAGGGCGGTAATGCCGTGCACGCCGATGGCCGTTCCGGTTGTTCCGGCACGCCAGGCGCGTCCCAGGCTGTCATTGACAATCACGCCGACCCTTACGCCGGCCTTTTCAAAGATATCCTCGGCAATCTTCCGGGCAGACTGGTCGGCGTCGACCGGCAGCAGCATTGCAATATCGCCACCGCCGGTATTTGACAGGTCGATACAGGCATTGGCTGCCACGCAACCGTTTCGGTGACGGGCGATAATCAGGCCCTCGCGCTTACGGACGATTTCATCGGATTCCTGAAGGATAAGTTCTACGATCCTCGGGTCCTTGCCGGTTTCGGCCGCCAGTGCCCGGGCATCTGCGCCGGGGGAAACGCTCGCAAGGGATATCGCTCTTCCTTCGGCTTTGGAAACGATCTTCTGTGCGAAGACGACAACGTCACCGGATTCCACGACTTCGCCGAGATGGGCGACAGCATTCAGAAAGACCGCTGCCAGATCGGCGCCGTGAACGATTTCCGGGACATGATCCGGTGCGAACAATCTCAGTCGGCGGGCAGGGGCGGACATGATCGGGTAACCCGGTTATTGGAGGCGCATTCAATTCTAGACGGTCGAACCGGTCCGGAACATCGCGCTCCGGCGCAGAGCGACATACCAGCGCGAAGTGACATAAACGTCTCGAAAGGTTGTCTGAATACAGCTAAGTTCAGGAGATGACAATTGGTGCAGACGGCAAACGCGACGAGGACAAGTCCCGACAGGAACTGATCGCGGAGTTGCGGCATCTGCGTGCCCTTCGGGCCGGGACCGATCTTGCCGGAGCGGATCGGACAGACTTCACCGTTTCAATGGGGGCTGTCTCGGCGCAGGTCATTAACGATGCGCTCGATGCCACGCCGGCCCTGATCGCCTATATCGATGACCAGTTGCGGTACCGATATATCAATGAAGCGTACGAAAAATGGTTCGGTCTTTCTACCGATGCGATTATCGGCCAGTTGGTGGAAGACATTATCGACCCCGCGGCATTTTCCGTGTTTCGCGAGGCGGTCGCGCGGACGCTGGGCGGCGAGGTGGTTACGCTTCGCAACGTGTTCGAACTGGCCGACGGTGAAGAACGTCAGATCGAGGCGCGGCTGGTGCCGCAGACCGGCCCAGATGGAAGAATCGTCGGTTGTTTTTCGTTGGCCTTCGATATTTCCGACAGGATTGTTGCAGAAGATGCATTACGGCGCAGCGAGGAACTCTATCGCAGCCTTGGCGAGATATGTCCGGATGCGGTCTATGTTCACCGCGACCTGGAGTTGGTGTTCGTAAACCCCGCCGGAGCAAAAATGTTCGGAGCAAAAAGCCCGGACGAGCTTATCGGGGAACAGCTGACAAGATTCATAGATCCGGACGATCACGAACTTGTCCGCAACAGGTACAAACGTCTCATGGCCGGTATTCCCCAGGATGCGCATGAATTTGTCATGCGACGGCTGGACGATTCAGTATTTCATGCGCGGACAATGATGGTGCCCGTAACGTGGAAAAACGATGCCGCCGTCATGATTATTGCGCACGACACAACCGAAAGACGGGAAATAGAGGCAGCATTGATCAGAGAGCGTTCCGCTGCCGAATTGGCGAAAGCGCGACTTATCGATGCCGTGGAGAGCATTCCGGAAGCATTCGCGGTGTTCACCGAGGATGAGCGGATAGAGTTCCACAACAAGAATTATGTTGATCGTGTCTGGCCTCATGTCAGGGGAAAAATCGATACGAACACAAAATTCGAAGACATGGTTCGTGAACAAACGCGATGGGAAATGAAACTTCCCGCTGACCACCCCGAAGTGCAGAAAGTCGTTTTGCGAGCTTTGGACCGTCATCGAAAGCTGCCGGCAACAACTGAGATGCGGCGGGCGGATGGCCGTTGGGTAAGGCAGTCGAAGCGGCGCGTCGCTGACGGACGGGTTGTGGCGGTCTATAGCGATATTACCGACATTAAACGGCGCGAAGCGGAGTTCGCGGAGCGGGAGGAACTTTACCGTCGTGTGGTCGAGGGGTCCCCGGATGCAATGATGGTGAGCTGCGACGACAAGATCGTGTATGCAAACGAGGCATCGGCAAGGTTGTTCGGGGCGACGTCGGAGACGGATCTCGTCGGTATGTCGAGGCGGCAGCTGAGAATTCCCGGCGAAGAGGATGCGCCCGAAATGCGATCGAGCGGACCCGGCACAGCGGGGCAACGCGCTCAGATTGAGTACCAGAAACGGCGGCGTCTGGATGGGTCAGTCATTGACGTCGATGTCTCGTCAGTGCGCATCCTCTGGTTCGGCGAAGACGCTCTGTTGACGACGATGCGCGATGTCACAACGCGAATCCGGGCCCAGGCTGCGCTCGAGGAGACCGAGAGGCGGCTTGCCGCGGCAGTGTCGAATTTTCCGGGCGCGATATACCAGCGGTTGATGGATGCGGAAGGCAACATTTCATATCCGTTCATTTCGCGCGGCATCAAGGAAATGATTGGGGTCGAGGCGGAGGAGGTCGTTGAATCGCCGGAACTGCTGATGGAGATCGTTCCGTTTGAAGTCAGGAGCCGAATTCGCGAGGCGATCGAAATGTCGGCACGGGAAATGACGCCCTTCGAGATCGAGGCGCCTGTCTTTTCGAGCACCGGTCATCAGGTATGGTTGAGAAGTGTGGCGCGCCCCCGGCCATACCCGAATGGCGGGGTCATCTGGGATGGCGTTTTCCAGGATATTACGGAGCGCACACTTGCGCGTCAGGCCCTACAGGCCGCGAAGGATGAAGCGGAAGCCGCAAACCGCGCCAAATCCTATTTTCTGGCGAATGTCAGTCACGAACTGCGCACTCCGTTGAATGCTGTCATCGGGTATTCCGAAGTCCTGCGCGATGAAATTTTTGGTCCGATGAATCATGAAAAATACCACGAATACAGCAAGGACATTCACGCCAGCGGCACGCATCTTCTGGAACTGATTGAAGACATTCTCGACCTTTCCAAGATCGAAACGGGCAATATCGTCGTCGATGAAAAGGAAATTAATGTCGGCAATATGATGGAAGAAACGATGCGGATCGCGGCGCCGGCGATCCAGAAAGGCAATTTCGATCTGACCGTCCAGATAGCCCCGGAATTCCCCATCCTGCAGGCGGACGAAATCCGGCTGCGCCAGGTATTGCTGAATCTTCTCTCCAACTCTTTCAAATTTACGCCGGAAGGCGGCCGGATATGCGTAAAGGTCGACATAAATGATGACGGCGAGCCGGAATTCAGCGTGAGCGATACCGGGATCGGTATTGCGCCCGAGGACATTCAGCATGTTCTCGCACCGTTCGGGCGGGTCGAGCAGCCGACGATCGATAACGCGCGCGGGACCGGGCTCGGCCTGCCATTGTCGAAATCGCTGGTTGAGATGCATGGGGGAACTTTCCGCCTCTCAAGCACGTTCGGTTCCGGCACGGAAGTCATGTTTACGCTTCCGGCGCACAGGGCCATTTACCGTTCCAGCCGCGTCGCCGGGTGACGTTCCTGTGCCGATCGTTTATCGCTTGAGGCGCGAACCTGAACAGACTGACAGGAGTTGAATACTTTGACCGACACGCGACGTGGCTACCACGACATCGGGGGCGATCCGCGTCACCGCGCCCCCGTTTCGACGGAGAGCGGCGCCCCGCCATCCTGGGGAACGCTCACCGATGCCCTTCGGAATGCGCTTGGCGACAGCTACAGGCTGCATGAACAACGCCGGAAAATCGAAGAATTGGGCGAAGAGGTATATGATAGCGTAACCTACTACGAAATTAGGGTGATCGCCCTGCTCGCCATGGCGGAGGAGCGCGGCTTTCTGTCCCGGGCGGAGGTTGAAGCCCGCATGGATCAAATAAAACAGAGGAGAACGGCAAGTGGCGCGTGACTTCGAAGACCATTGCTGGCGCGATATCGTTTCTGATGAAATCCTTCGGGTTTACGAACCCTATCACCGGGAGCTTTTTGTCGGCGAGCGGCCGGCGCTTCTCGCAATCGACCTGTATAATCTGGTCTATCGTGGCGGCGCGAAGGAGCCCCACGAAATTATCGGTGAATACCCGAGTTCCTGCGGAAAATATGCATGGGAGGCCGTGGAGCCGACCAAAGCCCTGTTTTCCGCTGCGCGAAGCGCGGGAATTCCCGTGGTCTATACGACGGCGCCGATGACATCGACCGTCGTCGCGACGAACCGGCAGGCAGGCCTCGCCAGCAGCGACGATGACTACAATATTTTCGAGGCATTTGCGCCTCAGGATGGCGACATCATGATCGTCAAGGAGCGGGCGAGTGCCTTTTACGGCACGCCAATATTGCCCGAACTGAACCGGCTTGGCGTAAAAAGCCTGATCGTTTGCGGCGAGAGCACGTCAGGCTGCGTCCGCGCATCGGCGGTCGACGCCTATTCCGCGGGCTACCATGTCACGCTCGCAGAGGAATGCGTATTCGACCGGTCTCTATTGTCCCACAAGGTGAATCTATTCGACCTTCACCACAAATACGCGGACGTACTGGGTGTCGATGAAATCGTGACCCATCTGGAACAGGCGAAGCAGGCCGCGTGATCAGACCATAATCGCGACAATAAGGAACGTGCTGGCGATCGCGGCGATCGCGCTGCCCCGGTTCACCTGGCGGTGAATGCGTTTAGCGCGTTCGCGCCGGAAATCCAGAATCTGGGAAGCGGATTTCGCCGTATCGATCGCCTGGCGGCGTTCCTCGCGTCCACGGAGCTCGTTTTCGAGCAGGGCAACCCGCGTCCCGATAACGTCGCGGAGCTCGGTGTGCGACATGCGCCGAAGCCTGTCGAAACCGATCATCATTTCGCCGACGAGATCGTCTTCGGCAATCTGGTTTTCAGGCTGGTCGTCCTGATTGTTGGCGATCATGTCGGCCGGCATGGGCATGCCCGAGAAAGCGTCGGCTGTGGCGGCTTGCATCTTTTGCTCCTGAATTTGAAATGTCGGCTTTTTCAATGCAGGAATCGTGCCAGGAAAAAAGATCATATAAAACAATTGCTTGTCGATTTATCTCTCCGGCGAGCGCCCGGTCGGGGGCTGAAAGTGACGACCGGGCGGCACATGTTGCCGGATAGGGGACGTATCTGCTCACCTGCCTTCGAAGGTCGGATCCCGCTTTTCAAGCATCGCGGTGACCGCTTCGAGATGATCGTCGGTGGTGTGACAAATCGCCTGCAGTGCGGCGCAGTTATCGAGGAAGTCGAACAGCCCGGAACTCAGTGACTGGCGGAGAAGCGATTTCAGCATGCGGGCGGTGACGGGCGGTCGGCTGGCGATTGTCCCGGCAAGGCCCATGACTCTTGGCATCAGCTCGTCAGGTTCGACGCATTCAAGTGCGAGTCCGATTTCGGCCGCTTCGGGACCTTCGACGATCCTGCCGGTGAAGATGAGTTCTGCGGCGCGCTGCAGACCGACGCGGCGCGGCACGATCCAGGCGCCGCCATCGCCCGGGATAATGCCGACATTGATGAACGTTTCCCCGAACTTTGCCCTGGTCGATGCGATGACGATGTCGCAGTAAAGCGCAAGATCGCAACCGGCACCGACGGCAGGACCCTGGACAGCGGAAATTGAGGGAATATCAAGGGTGTAGAGGGCCTTTGGCACTTTCTGGATACCCTCGATATAGCCGCGCCGCGTGCCGGCGGCCCCACCGCCGAATATCCCTTTCTTGTCCCTCATATCCTTGATATTGCCGCCCGCGGAAAACGCGGAGCCTTCGGCGGACAGGACCAGCACGCGTGCCTCATCGCTGAGCTGTGTGCGTTCGATGGCGTCGACGATCTCGTCGGTAAAATCCTGTTCTGAGAACGCGTTGCGGATATCGTCCCGGGCGAGCACGAGATGTGCAATGCCGTTTTCGATGCTAAACCTGATATTCGTGTAATCCATGGCGGTTGCCCCCTATAAATGGTTTGTCTTCCGCGGATAGGGGGAAGGCCGGATTGTGTCAAGGGATACGGACCCGAAGACGGGAGCCTATCCGGGGGCAGTACAGCCCGGCGTGGCAAAGGAGACGAGATGGCAGGCGCCTATCACCATGAACTTCTGACGACGGCGCAAATGTATGATGCCGACCGCGCCGCTATTTCCGGTGGCATCAGCGGCGACTGCCTGATGGAGGCGGCCGGTGCGGCCGTCGTGGCTGAAATCCGGCGGCGATGGGCAAGCCGTCCCGTGCTGATCGCATGCGGTCCAGGCAATAACGGCGGGGACGGTTTCGTTGTTGCGCGCCTGCTGAAGGCGGCCGGCTGGCCGGTAACACTGGCGCTGCTTGGTGCCAGGGAAGCCCTTCAGGGGGATGCCCGTTTGAATGCCGACCGCTGGGACGGTGAAATCGTCCCGCTTTCGATCGAGGTACTTGAAGGGGCAGGCCTCGTTGTCGATGCGCTGTTTGGCGCCGGGCTCACGCGCCCGCTTGACGGTGCCGGGCTGGCGTTTATCTCTGCGCTCGCGAACACGGATATTCCCTGTGTCGCGGTGGACGTGCCAAGCGGTGTGCACGGCGATACAGGCATGGTTCTGGGCAGCGCGGTGTTTGCCGACCTGACGGTGACGTTTTTCCGCAGGAAACCCGGACATTTGCTGATGCCGGGACGCTCCCGGTCGGGCGAGGTGGTGGTTGCGGATATCGGCATTCCCGAAGATGTCCTCGATATCATAAAGCCCAGGACGCATGCGAATACGCCGGGGCTGTGGCTGTCCGATTTTCCCTGGCCGCGCGCGGAGGCGCACAAGTATACACGCGGAGATGCCGTGATTGCCGGTGGCTCCGCCATGACGGGTGCCGGCAGACTGGCATCGTGGGCCGCCCGGCGGGTGGGCGCCGGACTGGTGACGGTAGCCGGCCGCCCGGAGGTTCTCTCGCAATACACGGCGGATGCCCCGGGGCTTCTGACCCTGCCGTTCAGGACAGCCGAGGAATTCGCCGAGATTCTCGACGATGATAGAAAAAACGCGGTGTTGATCGGTCCCGGGGGCGGGGTGACCCGGACCACCCACGATATCGTAATCGCCGCCGCGCAGGCGGGGAAAATGCTGGTGATCGACGCAGATGCGCTGACGGCCTTCAGGGATGCGCCGGGCGAACTTTTCGCCGCATTGGATGGGACAAGGGCGGTTCTCACGCCGCATGAGGGGGAATTCTCGCGACTGTTCAAGATGACCGGCGACAAGCTGACCCGTGCCCGGAAAGCGGCGAAGCTGGCAAATGCGGTGGTCCTGCTCAAAGGGGCGGATACCGTCATTGCGGCGCCTGACGGCAGGGCCGCGATCAATTTCAATGCGCCGCCCACCCTTGCGACAGCGGGTGCGGGTGACGTCCTGGCCGGTACCATTCTCGGATTGATGGCACAGGGAATGCCGCCATTCGAGTCCGCCGCCGCCGCGGCATGGCTTTCGGGCGAGATCGCCACCGCATTCGGCCCCGGCCTCGTCGCGGAAGACATTTGCGCGGGAATTCCAGCGTCGCTTGGCCGGCTTCAGAAGATGGCAGGCAAGTTCTAGCGCGTGATCGATTCCGATGCCGCCCGTAAAGCTTTTTCGTAATCAGCGTTTGCGTGTGTGGATAATTTGTAATAAGTATTATAAAACAATAGGTAGGCGGTCAGTCTTAACTGTTTTTTAAAAGGTATTTTATACACTTCGGCAGAGGCGGACGGTGGCTTGAATGTCCAAAGAGAAGCAAGAGGTTATGAACTGGTTGAAGAAAGATAGCGGGCGTTCGTTCAATAGTTTCTTCTTCAAACGGGGAAGAAATCTGGAATACGTGCGTGCGGGATCCACTTTTCAACGGGTGCATCGCGATCGGATGGTCGAGACTGCCCAGGTGCTTTCTGTGGGCGCTGACTCTTACGGTATTCCCCATGTCCGGTTTCAGGTCAGTTTCAGAAGGCCCAACCAGAGCCAGTTCGATGGCGGCGGACGGATGCTTGCCCTGAAGTCTTTTGCCGACCAGTACCGCGAACGCGTATCGGCCCTGAAAGCCTAGACTGCAGGTCTGGTGTCAATAGGTCTGGTGCAGGGTCAGGCTTGTCTGTCGGGCCCGAGGGGCAGGGCGGTTTCATACTTCACCCGATTGAGCGCAAAGCTCGACTTGATGCTCGAAACGCCTGTGATGCGTGTGAGATGGTTTTTCAGGAAACTTTCATAAGCGGTCACATCCGGGACGACGACACGCAGCAGATAATCCGAATCTCCGGTCATCAGGTAGCATTCCATGACCTCCGGCCTTGCGGCGATGATCCGCTCGAAAGCTTCGAGCGCGCTTTCGACCTGACGCTCCAGGGTGACCTGGACGAATACGCTGAGCGCGAAGCCGGCGGAACGCTGATCCAGGATCGCCGCGTACCGGTCGATAACCCCCGCACTTTCCAGTTCACGCACCCGTCGCAGGCATGGCGACGGAGACAGGCCGACGGCGGAGGCAAGTTCGACGTTGCTCATCCGCCCGTTGCGCTGAAGGCGGTCCAGAATTCGGATGTCGATTGTATCCAGTTCCATTTCCACATTATATGCCAAAAATCTGAATGATATGACATAAAAATTGCGCAGATCGCGTATTTTGATACGCAGTTCGCAAGATATCGCGCGCTGACGGGCGCTATTATCGCGCATTATCTGAACGGGAGCGGGAAGAGATGGCGACGGATATGCAGCACTACGAAGCCGGTTCGACGGACATATTGGAGCCGGAGAGCGAACCGGGAAAAATGGCGGCGCTCAGGGCGCTGGAGCGCAAGGTTCTCTGGCTGTCGAGCTGGATGATCCATAACGCCAATCATGTCCGCCCCTCACGCGACGGACTGAAAGTCGGCGGCCATCAGGCATCGAGCGCATCGGTCGCGACGATGATGACGGCTTTGTATTTCGACGTCCTCGGTCCGCAGGACCGGGTAGCCGTCAAACCCCATGCGTCGCCTGTTTTTCACGCAATTCAATACCTTCTCGGCAATCAGACACGGGAAAAAATCGAGCAGCTGCGGGCTTTCGGCGGGGCACAGTCGTACCCGTCCCGGACAAAGGATGTCGACGATGTCGATATCTCCACCGGGTCGGTCGGTCTCGGCGCCGCCCATACGGTCTTCTCGTCTATCGTTCAGGACTACGTCCGCCTGAAAGGCATGGCGCGCGAGGGCCTGCGCGAGGGGCGGATGATCGCCCTTGTCGGCGATGCGGAGCTCGACGAAGGCAATATGTATGAGGCCCTGCTGGAGGGCTGGAAAAAGGACATCAGGAACGTCTGGTGGGTCATTGACTATAACCGCCAGAGCCTGGATTCGGTGATATCGGACCGCATTTTCGGCCGTATAGACCGTCTCTTCGAGAACATGGGCTGGCGGGTTGTAACGCTGAAATACGGCAAGCTGCTGGAGGCGGCCTTTGCGAATCCGGGCGGCGACACCCTGCGCGACTGGATAGATACCTGCCCGAACTCGCTTTATTCGGCGCTGACGTTCAAGGGCGGCGCGGCCTGGCGCGAGCATCTGAAACGCGACCTGAACGGTGTATCGGGCATCAAATCGATCCTTGACGACCATGACGACGAGTCGCTGCATCGCCTGATGACAAACCTTGCCGGCAACGATCTGGACGCGTCGTTGGAGGCCTTTCACGGCGTTACAGACGATATCCCGACATGTTTCATCGGTTACACCGTGAAGGGTTTCGGGCTGCCCTTTGCAGGTCACAAGGACAATCATTCGGGACTGATGAACGTCGAACAGATGGATACGTTCCGGGAAGCAATGAATATCGCGCCCGGCGCCGAATGGGAGAGGTTTGCGGGGCTCGATGTCGATCCCGATGCGATGGCGGATTTCCTGGGGAAAGTACCGTTCGCGCAGGAATATCCCCGCCGCTTCGAGACGCCGAAGATCGAAATACCGTCGCGCCTCGACGTCGAGCGTCGACCGAAAATGTCCACCCAGGACGGGTTCGGACGGGTACTGAACCAGATCGCGCAAAGCGAGACCGAACTGTCGGACCGGATCGTCACAACCTCGCCGGACGTTACCGTGTCGACCAATCTGGGGCCGTGGGTCAATCGTCGCGGGATATTCAGCCGGTCCGAAGCATCCGATACGTTCGCGCAGGAAGCTGTAGTTTCAGCGCAGAAGTGGCAGATGTCGCCGCGCGGACAGCATATCGAGCTCGGGATCGCCGAAACCAACCTGTTCCTCCAACTCTCCGCGCTCGGTCTGTCTGCAAGCATGTTCGGGGCGCGGCTGCTGCCGATCGGGACGGTCTACGATCCGTTTATCCGGCGCGGGCTGGATGCGATGCATTACGGCTGCTACCAGGATTCCCGCTACATGCTTGTCGCGACGCCGTCAGGGATTACGCTTGCGCCCGAGGGGGGCGCGCACCAATCCTCGGAAACGCCGCTGATTACGCTGGCGCAGCCCGGCATGGCGTCTTTCGAACCGGCATATGTCGACGAACTGGCGGAAATCATGCGCTGGGGCTTTGAATACATGCAGGCCGACGACGGCGGGTCCGTGGCGCTTCGTCTGTCCACGCGCGTGCTGGACCAGCCGGATCGGGAGATGACCGCAGAACTCCGCGCTCAGGTGACGCGGGGCGGCTACTGGCTCAAACCGCCGGAGACCGGTACGGAACTGGTAATCGCCTATTGCGGCGCGATTGCGCCGGAAGCGATTGCGGCCCATCAGGACATCCTTGAGGACATTCCGGGGGCCGGTCTTCTGGCGATAACGTCGCCGGACCGTCTGCATTCGGACTGGATCGCCGCCCGCCAGGCCCGTCGGGCCGGGAATCGGTCGGCGAATGCCCATGTGGAAAGTCTGCTGGACGTATTGGCGGACGATGCGGCGCTGGTGACCGTCTGTGACGCGCACTCCGCGACGCTCGGCTGGCTTGGATCGGTCGCGGGGCACCGGATCTACCCGCTTGGCGTCGATGCGTTCGGCCAGTCCGGCGATTTGCAGGATCTTTATGCTTATTACGGAATCGATTCCGATGCGATTCTCGACGCCGCGGCGCGGGCATGTGTCCGGCGGCTGGATTAGCCGGGCAGGGCGTTAACCAGACCCGATGATACCATTTGCCCGGGCGGTCCGATTGATGTAGACCCCCGCCACCATTTGCTTTGGTTGACGGAATCCGACGTGAGCATTAGGTGTGAGCCTCGTTCTGCGGGCGTGGTGGAATTGGTAGACACGCCAGATTTAGGTTCTGGTGGCGAAAGCTGTGGGGGTTCGAGTCCCTTCGCCCGCACCATAACAAGACCCGGGTCGGGCCCGTATATAATTGGTCGTTCTAGCGGCCGACGGTGAAAGAGAGATTTATGCAGGTTACAGAAACCAGTAGTGAAGGCTTGCGGCGCGAGTTTTCAGTCGTTGTTCCCAAGGAAGATATCCAGGGGCGTATGAATACCCGCCTGACTGAGGTCGGTGCCTCGGTAAATGTTCCCGGTTTCCGGCCCGGGAAGGTGCCTCTGGCGGTGTTGAAACAGCGCTATGGAGATGCCGTCCGGGGCGAGATCCTGGAACAGACGATCCAGGACACCATCCAGAAGACGGTGGAAGAGAAAGACCTTCGTCCGGCCATGGAGCCGAAGATCGATCTGGTGACGTTCGAAGATGGCGTGGACCTTGAGTACAAGCTCACCGTTGAAGTGATTCCGGAAATTGCGCCGATCGATTTCGGCACGATCGAGCTTGAAAAGCTGACGGCCGATATTCCCGACGAGGATGTCGAGCAGTCACTTGTGCGCCTGTCGGAGCAGCAGAAGACATTTGCCGCCGAGGAAGGGCGCGCCGCGGCGAGCGGTGATCAGGTCGTCATGAACTTCGTCGGCAAGATCGACGGCGAGGCTTTTGATGGCGGTTCGGCCGACGGGATGGAGCTTGAGCTCGGCAGCGGACGTTTTATTCCGGGCTTTGAGGACCAGTTGATCGGCGCAAAGGCCGGCGACAAAAAAGAGGTCAACGTGACCTTTCCGGTTGATTACCAGGCCGAAAACCTCAAAGGCAAAGCGGCGGTATTTGACGTCGAAGTCACAGAGGTCCGCATACCGGCCGCCGTCGAAATCAACGACGAGTTCGCAGCGTCCCTCGGTGCGGAAAATCTTGACGCTCTCAAAACGATGGTCCGTGATCAGATCGGCAACGAGTACACGCAGGTTTCGCGTGGTCGTCTGAAACGCGATTTGCTGGACCAGTTGGCGGAGAAGGCCGATTTCGACGTCCCGCCGGGACTGCTGGATGCGGAATTCGAAGGTATCTGGAAGCAGCTTGAGGAAGCCAAGGAGAAGGACCAGCTCGACGAAGACGACAAGGGCAAGTCCGATGACGAGCTGCGCGAACGCTACCGCGAAATCGCGGCGCGCCGGATCCGGCTCGGCTTGCTGCTGTCCGAAATCGGGCGGGCGAACAACCTGACTGTCAGTCAGGATGACCTGAACCGGGCGATGGCGCAGCAGGCGCAGCGTTTCCCGGGGCAGGAAGCGATGGTTATGCAGTATTACCAGTCGAATCCGCAGGCGATGCAGGAATTGCAGGCGCCGATCTTTGAAGAAAAGATCATCGATTATATTCTGGAGCTCGCAAAAGTGACCGAACGCTCCGTGACCACGGAAGAACTGCTCGCCGATCCGGAGCAGGACGGCGGCGCGGAGAAAAAAGGCAAGGCCAAGAAGGCGAAAAAGAAAAAAGCCGCCAAAGGCAAATAGGCAGTCAAGGTTGGGATGACGACCTGAAGGTTGAAACCGGCAGACCCGATAGACGGGGGATGCCACAACATCGCTGGAGATCGAATGTACCCCGGTAACGAAACCCACATGAACGCTCTCGTCCCTATGGTGGTTGAGCAGACCAACCGCGGCGAACGCGCCTATGATATTTATTCGCGGCTCCTGAAGGAGCGGATCATCTTCCTGGTAGGACCGGTGGAAGATCACGTTTCCAGCGTGATCTGCGCCCAGTTGCTGTTCCTTGAATCGGAAAACCCGACCAAGGATATCTCGTTCTATATCAACTCGCCGGGCGGTCTGGTGACTGCCGGCCTCGCGATTTACGACACGATGCAGTATATCCGGCCGGAAGTTTCGACCGTGTGCATGGGGCAGGCTGCGTCCATGGGCTCGCTGTTGCTGGCGGCCGGCGCCGCCGGAAAGCGTTATTCTCTGCCGAATTCCCGAATCATGGTCCATCAACCTTCGGGCGGGTTTTCAGGGCAGGCGACGGATATCGAGATCCATGCCAAGGAAATCCTCTCCCTGCGTGCGCGTCTGAACGAAATCTACGTGAAGCACACCGGCCAGAAGCTTGATGTTATTGAAGAAGCCATGGAACGGGACCGTTTTCTCGCACCGGAAGACGCCAAGACTTTCGGCATTATCGACGAGGTCGTTTCTGATCGCCCGATCCCGTCGGACGCTGACGGCGCTGCCGATAAGAAGAAAGATTGATCGGATTCGTTACCTTTCGTTAAGACATTGTTGATGTCTCTCGAGGCACAATGCACCTATACGGGATAGAATCACGACCTATATGAGAAGTTCCGGAATGCGCGTACGAGCCGAGGAAATCTGCCGTCTTTCACAACCGGTTTGCGGATGGACGGTTGGTGCAGGCTTGGTTAACATGTGCAGACACCACCTACTCTTTCAGGGATATCTATGAGCAAGTCCGTCAGTGGCGACTCGAAAAACGTTCTCTATTGTTCTTTCTGCGGCAAGAGCCAGCACGAAGTCAGGAAACTGATTGCCGGCCCGACTGTCTTCATCTGCGATGAATGCGTCGAACTGTGCATGGATATTATTCGCGAAGAGCACAAGACCACCCTCGTCAAATCGCGCGAAGGCGTGCCGACACCGAAGGAAATCTGCAGCGTTCTGGATGATTATGTGATCGGCCAGTCTCACGCGAAACGCGTGCTCTCGGTTGCGGTTCACAACCACTACAAGCGATTGTCGCATGGCCAGAAGAACGGCGATGTCGAGATTGCAAAGTCGAATATCATCCTGATCGGGCCGACCGGCTGCGGTAAAACGCTTCTGGCGCAGACGCTTGCGCGCATTCTCGACGTGCCGTTTACGATGGCCGATGCGACGACGCTGACCGAGGCCGGCTATGTCGGCGAGGATGTCGAAAATATTATCCTCAAACTTCTGCAGTCTGCCGACTACAACGTGGAACGCGCCCAGCGCGGGATTGTCTACATCGATGAAGTGGACAAGATTTCCCGCAAGTCGGACAACCCGTCGATTACCCGTGACGTCTCAGGCGAAGGCGTTCAGCAGGCGCTTCTGAAGATCATGGAAGGAACAGTGGCATCCGTGCCCCCGCAGGGCGGCCGCAAGCACCCGCAGCAGGAATTCCTGCAGGTGGACACAACGAATATCCTGTTCGTGTGCGGCGGCGCATTTGCCGGGCTCGACAAGATCATCGGCCAGCGCGGCGTGGGCGCGGGAATCGGCTTCGGCGCAGACGTTCGCAGTCCCGATGACCGTTCCACGGGAGACATTCTCCGCGATGTGGAACCCGAAGATTTGCTGCGTTTCGGTCTTATCCCGGAATTTGTCGGAAGGTTGCCCATTCTCGCAACCCTCGAGGATCTCGATGAAAGCGCCTTGGTAGAAATTCTGACCACGCCGAAGAACGCGCTGATCAAGCAGTATAGCCGGCTCTTCGAGATGGAGGACGTTAAGCTGACGTTCAGCGATGATGCGCTGTCCGCTATCGCGCAGAAGGGCATCAAGCGCAAGACGGGCGCGCGCGGTCTGCGTTCCATTCTCGAGAGCATCCTGCTTGAGACGATGTACGAATTGCCGGGTCTCGAAGGCGTGGAGGAAATCGCGATCAATGGGGAGGTTGTCGAAGGCCGTGCCCAGCCGCTCTATATCTACGCCGACACGCGTGAAGAGAGCGGAACGACAGCCTGACTCGCCCCAGCTTGATTTCACGCCAGTGCGAGCCATCTTAGTAATAGACGCGGCGCACTGTTACGTGCCTGCCGCAACAGCGTAGACAGGAAAGAATTGATATGTCGGATTCCGCCAAAACAGCGATTTTTCCGGTACTTCCATTGCGGGACATTGTTGTTTTCCCGCATATGATCGTGCCACTCTTTGTCGGTCGGGATAAGTCCGTAAAAGCGCTTGAAGACGTTATGCAGGACGACAAGCAGATCCTGCTCGTGGCGCAGAAAAACGCCGGGCAGGACGATCCTACGGTCGAAGATATCTATGAAATGGGCACCATCGGCACGGTGCTGCAACTGCTGAAATTGCCTGACGGCACCGTGAAGGTGCTGGTCGAGGGCAGCCAGCGTGCAAAGATCGTCCGCTATACGGAGAACGAGGACTTCTTCCAGGCTGAAGCAGAGCTTCTTCAGGATACTGTCGATGACAGCAAGGATCTTGAAGCGCTCAGCCGTTCGGTCGTCACGCAGTTCGAGCAGTATATCAAGCTCAACAAGAAAATTCCGCCCGAGGTACTGGTCTCGCTCAACCAGATCGAGGACCCGGGCAAGCTGTCCGATACGATTGCGTCGCATCTTGCCCTGAAGATCTCCGAAAAGCAGGAGCTGCTGGAATTCGTCTCCCCCGCCGACCGGCTGGAGCGCGCATATTCTTTCATGGAATCCGAAATCGGCGTCCTGCAGGTCGAAAAGCGTATCCGCAACCGCGTAAAGCGGCAGATGGAGAAGACGCAGCGCGAGTACTATCTGAACGAGCAGTTGAAGGCGATCCAGAAAGAACTGGGCGAAACCGAAGACGGCCGCGACGAGGCGGGCGAATTCGAAGAGCGGATCGAGAAAACCAAGCTGTCGAAGGACGCGAGGGAAAAGGCGACGCAGGAGCTCAAAAAGCTGAAGTCGATGAGCCCGATGTCGGCCGAGGCCACCGTCGTGCGCAACTACCTCGACTGGATACTGAGCATTCCATGGGGCCAGCGTTCACGCGTCAAAAAAGACATCAAGGCCGCGGAAAAGATCCTGAATACGGATCATTACGGGCTTGAGAAGGTCAAGGAGCGCATTCTCGAATACCTGGCCGTCCAGACCCGCGTCCGGAAGATGAAGGGGCCGATCCTCTGCCTCGTCGGACCTCCCGGCGTCGGCAAGACGTCGCTCGGCAAGTCGATGGCGAAGGCGACCGGCAGGAGCTTCGTGCGGATGTCGCTTGGCGGCGTCCGCGACGAGGCCGAGATTCGCGGTCACCGGCGGACCTATATCGGCTCCATGCCGGGCAAGGTCATCCAGGGCATGAAGAAGGCGAAGACCACCAATCCGCTGTTCCTGCTCGATGAAATCGACAAACTGGGTGCGGACTGGCGCGGCGATCCCACATCGGCGCTGCTGGAGGTCCTTGACCCCGAACAGAACGCAACGTTTGCGGATCATTATCTCGAGGTCGATTATGACCTGTCGGATGTGATGTTCGTGACGACGGCCAATACCCTGCGGATGCCGCAGCCGCTGCTGGACCGCATGGAAATCATCCGGCTGTCCGGCTACACGGAAGACGAAAAGGTCGAGATCGCAAAACGTCATCTGATCAACAAGCAGGTGAAGGCGCACGGACTGAAAAAGACCGAGTGGTCTATTTCCGACGATGCACTGCGCGATCTTGTCCGGCTGTACACCCGTGAAGCCGGCGTGCGTAATCTGGAGCGCGAACTCGCAAACCTGGCCCGTAAGGCAGTGAAGGAACTGGCGATGAAAAGCCGTAAAACTGTGCGGGTTACCCGTCGCAATCTCGACAAGTTCGCCGGCGTGCCGCGCTATCGTTTCGGCGAAATGGAGAGCGAAGACCTGGTCGGCGTGACGACGGGCCTTGCATGGACCGAAGTCGGCGGAGAACTCCTCTCGATCGAGGCATTGTTGATGCCGGGCAAAGGCAATATCGCCCGCACCGGCAAGCTCGGCGATGTGATGCAGGAATCGGTGTCGGCTGCGCGCAGCTATATCCGGTCGCGCATGGTCACCTTCGGAATCAGCCCGAAGTTCTTCGACAAGCGCGATATCCATGTTCACGTGCCGGAAGGCGCCACGCCGAAGGACGGACCGTCAGCGGGCGTTGCCATGTGCACATCCATTGTTTCGGCTCTGACGGGTATTCCCGTGCGCCGCGATGTCGCAATGACCGGCGAAGTGACGCTTCGTGGACGGGTATTGCCGATCGGTGGACTGAAGGAGAAACTCCTCGCGGCCCATCGTGGGGGAATTACGACGATCATCATCCCGAAGGACAATGAAAAGGACCTCGTGGAGATCCCGGACAATGTTCTGAAGGGGCTCACGATCGTTCCCGTCAGCACGGTCGACGAAGTGCTGGCCGAGGCCCTGACGCGGGTTCCCGTTCCGATCGAATGGGAAGACGACATGGACACCGAGCCGGTCGCGGCCGCAGAAGCGGAGGAAGACGGCGAGGGTGTCGTCACCCACTGACGTGCGAAAAATATGCTGAACCAGCGGCCTTCGCAGCAATGCGGAGGCCGTTTTTCGTTATGGCCCGTTTCCGGCCAAATACTGCGAGAAACGGAAAACCCGAATCGATTCGGGCGATTCTTTGCCTAAAACACTTAAAAACCGCAGAAAACTGCGGTTTTCTTGATTGACGCGTCTGAAAAACCGCCTTTAAACTCTGCACACGCACCGGGTGTTCTGCCGCAGCCCGGGGTTTGACCTTAACGGGTAATTTAATGCGGTTTCATGATTTGAAAGGTCGTGTCGTGAACAAGAATGATCTCGTGGCTGCCGTAGCCGATAGTTCTGATCTCTCCAAAGCTGACGCAGCGAAGGCTGTGGACGCGGTGTTCGATTCGATCACCGGGTCGCTGAAAAGCGGTGGAGAAGTTCGTCTGGTTGGTTTCGGAACCTTTAGCGTTGCTAACCGGAAGGCCTCTACGGGCCGTAATCCGCGGACCGGTGAATCGATCCAGATTCCTGCTTCGAAGCAGCCGAAGTTCAAAGCGGGCAAAGGCCTCAAGGACGCTGTCAACTAAACAGCGGTTCTTTCGAACCTGTTGTGTGCCGGCTGCCTTCGGGCGGCCGGTTCCGTTTTGGGGTTGGTTTGCCGGTTTTTCTGCTATAAACACCCCCCCGATCGGGCGGTTAGCTCAGCTGGTAGAGCGTCACGTTTACACCGTGAATGTCGGCGGTTCGAACCCGTCACCGCCCACCAATCGATTTTCGCGTGAGACACCGGATTGTGTTGTTGACGAGGTGCTCTCACTGCATTAGATCATTCGGCCTCGCAAAAGTGCGACTGCGGGGGTGTAGCTCAGTTGGTTAGAGCGCTGGCCTGTCACGCCAGAGGTCGCGGGTTCGAGTCCCGTCACTCCCGCCACTTTTCCCTCATTCAGTGGCTACCTACACCATGCCGCCTGTTCGTACATAGCAGGCGGTTATCTGTTTGCGGCATACATTGCGTCGGATCGTGACACACAGCGATCAATTCCGGTAAGATACTTCGGTAACTAACAATCCGTCGAAGGCGGACGCCCTGCGGGAGGGGACTTTAAATGACTGATATGCGCTATGAGGCGCCGCAATCTCTGGACGCGGCCGTCACGCTCCTCGTGGGAGCGAACGGCGGCGGTAAAATACTTGCGGGCGGTACGGATGTCCTTGTGCAGCTCTATGCCGAGATGATCGAACCGGATGTACTGGTCGATATAAAGAACATCGCCGATGTCCGGCAAATTTCAGAAGACGCCGGCGCCTGGCGCGTGGGCGCGGCGGTTCCGGGTATGAAGGTCATCGACCATGCTGAATTCAGCCGAACCTGGCCCGGCGTCTGCGAGGGCGTTGCCCTGATCGGTTCGGTCCAGGTCAAAGGCCGCGCCAGCATCGGCGGCAATGTCTGCAATGCGTCTCCGGCGGCTGACAGCGTACCGGCCCTTATCGCTGCGGGCGCGGTCGCGACGATTATCGGACCGGACGGCACCCGTGAAGAGGCCGTCGAGAATATCGTTACAGGCCCCGGAAAGACGTCTCTCGGCAGCGGCGAATTTATCGTCTCGTTCGGTTTTTCGGCGCGGGCGGCACATTCTGGAGACTGCTATCTGCGCCTAACACCCCGGACCGAAATGGACATTGCGGTCGTCGGTGTGGGCGCGAATCTGACGCTTGACGACAGCGGCGTCTGCACGGCGGCACGGATTGCCGTCGGCGCTGTCGCCCCCCGGCCTCTGCTTGTGGCGGATGCGGGGGCGGCGCTTGTCGGCACCACATTGGATGATGCAGCGATGGACGGCATGGTCGCCGCGGTCCGGGCAGCCTGCGATCCGATCAGCGATAAGCGCGGCACCAGGGAATACAGGATCAAAACGGCGGGCGTGATCGCACGCCGCGCGGTCGAAAAGGCACTTGAAAGGGCAAAGGCGAACTGATGGCAAGAAAGTCCCACGTTACCACGTCGATAAACGGCGATGAGTACGAATATCTCTGTGAGCCCGGCCAGACGCTGGTCGATGTGTTGCGCAACGAACTGGAACTTTCGGGGACCAAGGAAGGCTGCTCCACTGGCGACTGCGGCGCCTGCAGCGTTATCCTTGATGGCGAACTCGTGTGTTCCTGCCTGGTTCTCGCGGTGGAAACCGACGGCAAGTCTGTCGAGACCATCGAAGGAATGGCGAAGGGGGACGAGCTGCATCCGTTGCAGCGCAACTTCCTTGAACTGAACGGACTTCAATGCGGGATCTGTACACCCGGCTTCCTGGTCGCTGCAAAGGCGCTGCTGGAGCGGAATCCGAACCCGACTGAGACCGAGGCGCGGTTCTGGCTCGCCGGCAACCTGTGCCGGTGCACCGGTTATGACAAAATCGTCCGCTCCGTAATGGCGGCGGCGGAAGAAATGAGAGGAGCTTGATCATGGCGACCATTCTCGATGATTCGAAATTCGATCCGCTGCGCGAACTGGATATCGTCGGCACAAACCCCGTCAAACACGACGGCATGGACAAGGTGACCGGGAAAGCGAAATTCGGCGCCGATTTCTTCCTGCCGGGCATGTTGTTCGGGCGGACGCTGCGCAGCCCGCATGCGCACGCCATTATCAAATCGATCGATACATCCGCAGCAGAAGCGCTTCCCGGCGTGAAGGCCGTGATCACGCGCGACGACTTTCCCGACCTTCCGCCCGGAACCGCTGCCGGCGATATGACCAGGACGGCGATAGCCCGTGAAAAAGCGCTGTTCGACGGTCATCCCGTCGCTGCGGTCGCGGCGACAAGCGATGCCATCGCCAAACGTGCGCTGAAGCTGATCAAGGTGGATTACGAGGTTCTGCCGCACGTCATCGACCCGGTCGATGCGATGAAGCCGGGCGCGCCCATCCTGCACGATCATATCCGGACCAAGGGCCTGGACGAGCCGAACGATACACCGACCAACGTCACCGAACGCATGGTCAGCAAGATGGGAGATATCGAAAAAGGCTTTGCCGAGGCGGACTTCATCGTCGAACGAGAATTCGATTCGAAGCCGATGCATCAGGGCTACATCGAACCACAGGGCTGCGTTGCCGAGTATTCTGAAGACGGGCAGGTCGAACTTTGGTGCTGCACCCAGGCGCCCTTCGTGTATCGCGACCGGCTATCGGCGATCCTCAAGATCGACTCGTCCAAGATCAATGTTCAGCAGTCCGAACTGGGCGGCGGCTTCGGCGGCAAGACCGGCTTTTATCCGGAACCGCTGGCGATCCAATTGTCCAAGAAAGCGGCCCGCCCGGTCAAGATGGTCCTCAGCCGCAGCGAAGTATTCCGTGGCACGGGGCCCGTATCCGGCACCAGCTATACGATCAAGATGGGCGTGACGAAGGACGGCAGGATCACGGCCGCCCAGGGGAAACTGATTTTCCAGACCGGGATATTTACCGGCTCGATGTATTTCAACGCCCCGAACGCGATGTTCACCCGCTATGACCTGGAAAACGTCTATATCGAGTCCTTCGAGGTCGTCTCGAACCGGCCCAAGGTGAACTCATTCCGCGCGCCCTGCGTGCCGCAGATCGTCTTTGGCGTCGAAGGCGTGATTGACGAGTTGGCGAAGAAGATCGGCATGGATCCGATCGATATGCGTCTGAAGAACGCGGCGGTCGAGGGCTACACCACGATCTACGGCGAAACGCTCGGTCCCATCGGCTTTGTCGAAACCCTGGAGGCCGCGAAAGCATGCGATCATTACCGGTCGCCGGTGCCTGAGGGGCAGGGACGCGGCGTTGCCTCCGGGTTCTGGTTCAACCGGGGCGGCGAAACATCGACAACGATGAATATCGCACCAGACGGATCCGTCACGATTATCACGGGCACAGCAGACGTCGCCGGGTCGCGCATATCGATTGCCATGATGGCGGCAGAAGAGCTCGGTATTCCGGTCGACAAGGTTCGCATCACCATGGCGGATACAAACTCGCTCGGCTTCAACCGGGTGACGGCGGGCAGCCGGACGACCTATTCGGTGGGCATGACCGTGGTCGACAACGCGCGCGAATGTATTGCGCAGTTCGTCAAACGGGCGGCGGAAATCTGGGACGTGCCGGAAGATGCGGTCGTCTTCGAAGACGGTCATTGCCGCCCCGCAAGCGGGAACGTGGGAGATTTCGAGCCGCTTTCGATCGCCGATATAGCCAAACAGACGACGATGTCCCATGGCGCGGTGACGGCCAGCACATCGATGAACGTGACGGGCGCGGGGCCGGGATTCGGTCTGCACATCGTCGACGTGAAAGTGGATGAAGAGACCGGCCGGACCGACGTGATGCGCTACACAGTTGTCGAGGACGCTGGCAAGGCGATCCATCCGCAACAGGTGGAAGGGCAGTACCAGGGCGGTGCCGTGCAGGGTATCGGCTGGGCGCTCAACGAGGAATATGTCTATGGCGACGACGGGCGCCTACAGAATGCAGGCTTCCTCGACTACCGCATGCCGGTGACGTCCGACGTGCCGATGATCGATACCGTCATCGTCGAAGTGCCGAATCCGCGCCATCCGTTCGGACTGCGCGGTGTGGGCGAGGTGCCCGTGGTGCCGACAATGGCGGCAATCGGCAATGCGATCGGGAATGCCATCGGCATCCGGCCGCAGTCATTGCCGATGTCTCCGCCGAAACTGCTGGAACTGATTGAAAACAGGGATCGCTAGTGCGGTAAATCCACTTCAGGCGCCGGGGTGTCGTCTTCATCCCGGCGGCTTGTGCGGCGCTCAGACAGGGTGTCAGGACGCGATGATTGCCGTAACTGCGGCATTAGCTCCCGATTCGCCCCAAATGCTTTGAATTTCAATAATTTTGGACCTATAAAGCACGCCATTGGATGGTTAGTGGCCGGAACGTTAACCTCGGGTTAATCAAATCCGTTAACTATCCGCGCGATGTTACCGCGTCGCCATACCGCGGCGTAAATCTGGGGTTTATTGATGCAAGACTTGTTGCGTGAATATCTGCCGATACTGATTTTTATCGGAATAGCGGTCGGTATGGCGATAGCAGCCCTCGGCGCATCGTTCATCATTGCGCGCCAGCGCCCGGATCCTGAAAAGGTCTCAGCATACGAGTGCGGATTCGACGCCTTCGACGATGCGCGGGGCCAGTTCGATGTCCGGTTTTACCTCGTCGCTATCCTGTTCATTATTTTCGATCTGGAAATAGCCTTTCTCTTCCCGTGGGCGATCTCGCTGTCTGAAATCGGCATGTTCGGTTTCTGGTCGATGATCGGTTTTCTCGGCATCCTGACGATCGGCTTTATCTACGAATGGAAGAAAGGCGCGCTCGAATGGGAGTAGACGCACCGCTGAAGCCTGGCGCCGATCAGAATCTGATCCTGTCCCGGGTGACCGACGAGCTGAGCGACAAGGGGTTCGTGGTCGCCCAGGCCGATAAGCTGATTTCCTGGGCCCAGTCCGGTTCCCTGTGGCCGATGACATTCGGGCTTGCGTGCTGCGCCGTTGAAATGATGCATACAGCGGCGAGCCGTTACGATCTTGACCGTTTCGGCGTGGTATTCCGTCCCAGTCCCCGACAGTCCGACGTGATGATCGTGGCCGGTACGCTCACCAACAAGATGGCGCCCGCCCTGCGCAAGGTCTACGACCAGATGGCGGAGCCGCGCTGGGTTATCTCGATGGGCAGCTGCGCCAATGGCGGCGGCTACTATCACTATTCCTATTCCGTTGTCCGGGGCTGCGACCGCATTGTGCCGGTGGACGTCTACGTACCCGGATGCCCGCCGACCGCGGAAGCTCTTCTGTACGGTATTCTGCAATTGCAGAAGAAGATCCGCCGTACCAGTACGATAGCGCGCTAGACCGACAGATTGAACGCTACATGAACGACGCCCTAAACGAACTCGGTGAATACATCGCCAATAAAGCCGGCGAGCATGTGACGTCGTGGGAAATCGCGCTCGGCGAACTGATGGTGACGACCTCGCGCGAGAGCCTGCTGCGCCTGATGAAGCTTATGCGGGACGATGCGAACTGCCTTTTCAAATTGCTGATCGATGTGACAGCTGTTGATTTTCCGGAGCGGCCAGAGCGTTTCGAGATTGTCTACAATCTGCTCAGCCTTTCCCATAACCAGCGCATCCGGGTGAAGGTGGCGGCAGACGAACAGTCTCCGGTGCCGTCCATGGTGCAGCTTTTCAGCAGCGCCGGATGGTTCGAACGCGAAGTGTGGGACATGTTCGGCGTTTTCTTCGTCGATCACCCCGATCTGCGCCGGATGCTCACCGATTACGGTTTCGAGGGTCACCCGCTGCGCAAGGATTTTCCGCTGACGGGCTATGTCGAGGTGCGCTACGACGACGAGCAGAAGCGGGTCGTTTATGAGCCGGTCAAGCTCACCCAGGATTTCCGGAGCTTCGACTTCATGAGCCCGTGGGAAGGGGCGCAGTACATCCTTCCGGGTGATGAGAAAGCCGAAGACAGCGCGAAGAAAGCCGACTGATGGCCGAAGCCGATATCAAAAACCTCACGATGAATTTCGGGCCGCAGCATCCTGCGGCGCATGGCGTCCTGCGTCTGGTCGTGGAAATGGATGGCGAAATCGTCGAGCGATGCGATCCCCATATCGGGCTGCTGCATCGCGGCACCGAAAAGCTGATCGAGTACAAGACCTACCTGCAGGCCGTGCCGTATTTCGATCGTCTGGATTACGTCTCTCCCATGTGCCAGGAGCATGCTTTTGCGCTGGCGGTAGAGAAACTGGCGGGCATCGACGTGCCTGTCCGCGGCCAGTACATCCGCGTGATGTTCAGCGAGATCACGCGGATCCTGAACCACATCATGAATATCAGCGCCTTCGCCCTCGATGTCGGGGCGATGACGCCGCTGCTCTGGGGCTTTGAAGAGCGCGAAAAGCTGATGGAGTTCTATGAACGCGTCTCCGGTGCCCGGCTTCATGCCGCCTATTTCCGCCCGGGCGGCGTGCACCGCGATCTGCCGGCGGGCCTTCTGGAGGACATCTCGAAGTTCTGCGACGAGTTCCCGAAAATTATCGACGATGTCGAATCGCTGCTGACCGAAAACCGTATTTTCCGCCAGCGTACGGTCGATGTCGGCATCGTCAACAGGGACGATGCGCTCGACTGGGGATTCTCGGGTCCGATGCTGCGTGGCAGCGGCGTACCCTGGGATCTGCGGAAATCGCAGCCTTACGACGTATACGGTCGCATGGACTTCGACATTCCCGTCGGCAAGACGGGAGACTGCTTCGACCGGTATCTCGTCCGTGTCGAGGAAATGCGCCAGTCACTGCGGATCATCCGGCAGTGCATTGACGAAATGCCGGGCGGGCCTGTACGCACCCAGGACAACAAGATCGCCCCGCCGCATCGCGGCGAGATGAAACAGTCAATGGAAGCGCTGATCCATCACTTCAAGCTGTATACCGAGGGCTATCATGTCCCCGAGGGCGAAACCTATACAGCGGTCGAGGCGCCGAAGGGCGAATTCGGCGTGTACGTGGTCGCCGACGGCACGAACAAGCCCTACCGCTGTAAAATCAGGGCGCCGGGCTTTGCCTTCCTGCAGGCGACGGATTTTCTGTCAAAAGGCCATATGCTGGCCGACATGGTCGCTATCGTGGGCTCCATGGATATCGTGTTCGGGGAGATCGACCGATGACCGATCAGCCGGCCACATTCGCTTTCGACGCCGAGAACCAGGCGCGTGCCGAGAAATACATCGCCAAATATCCCGAAGGACGGCAGGCAAGCGCCGTTCTGCCGCTGCTGGATATAGCACAGCGCCAGTGCGGGGGCTGGCTTCCACGCGCGGCAATGGACCATGTCGCCGACATGCTCGATATGGCGCCGATCCGCGTCTACGAGGTGGTGTCCTTCTACGAGATGTATCACGACACCCCGCGCGGCAAACACGAGTTACGGGTCTGCACGACAACGCCGTGCTGGCTGCGCGGCAGTGCCGATATCGTGTCTGCCTGCGAAGACGAAATGGGGTGCAAGGTCGGCGAAACCTCGGCCGATGGCATGTTTTCGCTCGGCGAGTTCGAATGCCTCGGCGCCTGCGTCAATGCGCCGGTCGTCTGGATCGATGACGACTATTACGAGGACGTTGACCCTGACGGTGCCCGCAAACTTATTCAGGCTTTCCGCAAGGGCGAACGTCCCGAACCCGGACCGATGACCGACCGCCAGAAATCCGCGCCCGCCGGTGGACCGACCACCTTGACCGGGGCGGGGGAGTAATCGCGATGCTGAGCGATAAGGACCGTATTTTCACCAATCTCTACGGACTCCAGGACTGGGGTCTCGATGCGGCGAAGTCGCGCGGAGACTGGGACGGAACCAGGGAGATTCTCTCCAAGGGCCGCGACTGGATCATCAACGAGATGAAGGAATCCGGGCTGCGCGGCCGCGGGGGCGCCGGTTTCCCGGCAGGCCTGAAATGGTCCTTCATGCCCAAGGAAGATACCGGCCGGCCGGCTTATCTGGTGGTCAACGCGGACGAATCCGAACCCGGCACCTGCAAGGACCGCGATATCATGCGCCACGACCCGCACAAGCTGGTCGAGGGCTGCCTTGTCGCCGGTTTCGCGATGGGGGCAAAGGCCGCCTACATCTATGTGCGGGGCGAATTCCATCATGAAGCAGGCATTCTCGATGCCGCGGTCCAGCAGGCCTACGACGCGGGCCTGATCGGCAAGAATGCCTGCGGCTCCGGGTACGATTACGACATCTATGTTCATCGCGGCGCGGGCGCCTATATCTGCGGCGAGGAAACGGCGCTTCTCGAAAGCCTCGAAGGCAAGAAGGGACAGCCGCGTATCAAGCCGCCGTTTCCCGCGAATACGGGGCTGTATGGTTGCCCCACGACGATCAACAACGTCGAAACAATCGCCGTCGCACCGACGATCCTGCGCCGCGGCGCATCATGGTTCTCCGGGTTCGGGCGGGAAAACAATACCGGGACCAAGGTTTTCTGTATTTCCGGTCATGTGAACAATCCCTGCAATGTCGAAGAAGAGATGAGCATCCCGCTGAAGGAGCTTATCGAGAAGCACGCGGGCGGCGTTCGCGGCGGCTGGGACAATCTGAAGGCGATTATCCCGGGCGGATCTTCGGTGCCGCTTTTGCCGAAATCGATCTGCGATACGGTGCTGATGGATTTCGATTCCCTGAAGGAAGTCAAATCCGGCCTTGGGACGGCGGGCATCATCGTGATGGATCAGTCCACCGACGTCATCGCGGCAATCGCGCGGCTTGCCAAGTTCTACAAGCACGAGAGTTGCGGCCAGTGCACGCCGTGCCGAGAAGGCACGGGCTGGATGTGGCGCGTGATGGAACGCCTCGTGAAGGGCGACGCCGAAATCGAGGAAATCGATATGCTGCTCGACGTCTCGAAAGAGATTGAAGGGCATACGATCTGTGCGCTCGGCGATGCCGCTGCATGGCCGATCCAGGGATTGATGCGTCACTTCCGGGACGAGGTCGAAGACCGGATCACCTCCAACCGCTCCCGCAGCGCGGCCTGAGGAGGGACCTGTACGCATGGCAAAAATGACAATCGACGGGACCGAGATCGAGGTCGAGGACGGGATAACGGTCCTCCAGGCCTGCGAACTGGCCGGCGTCGAGATTCCCCGTTTCTGCTACCACGAACGTCTGTCGATCGCGGGCAACTGCCGCATGTGCCTCGTGGAAATGGAACGCGCGCCGAAACCGATCGCCTCCTGCGCGATGCCCGTCGGTGACGGCATGGTCATCAAGACCAATACCGAGACGGTGAAAAAAGCCCGCAACGGCGTGATGGAATTCCTGCTGATCAACCATCCGCTCGATTGCCCGATCTGCGATCAGGGCGGCGAGTGCGATCTGCAGGACCAGGCGATGGCCTACGGATTCGATCATTCGCGTTTCAGGGAAAACAAGCGGTCGGTGACCGACAAGAATCTGGGGCCGCTGGTCGAAACCCACATGACACGGTGCATTCACTGCACGCGCTGCATCCGTTTCTCGACAGAGGTTGCCGGCGTTGAAGTCCTCGGCGCGACCGGCCGCGGCGAGAACATGGAAGTCGGCACCTATGTCGAAAAGGCCATCTCGTCCGAACTGTCAGCAAATATTATCGATCTGTGCCCTGTCGGTGCGCTGACATCAAAACCCTATGCATTCGAAGCCCGCCCCTGGGAACTGACCAAGACCGAATCCGTGGACGTGATGGATGCGGTGGGCAGCAATATCCGGGTCGACAGCCGCGGGCGCGAGGTCATGCGCGTGCTGCCGATGCTGAACGAAGACGTCAACGAAGAATGGATTTCGGACAAGACCCGCTATGCCTGCGACGGCCTTGCGCGCCAGCGGCTGGACAAGCCTTACGTGAAGGTCGATGGCAAGCTGCAGCCGGCATCGTGGCATGACGCTTTCGATGCGATCGGCGGCAAGTTACGGGGTCTCGACGGCGCCAGAATTGCGGCGATTGCCGGCGATATGTGCGATGCCGAAGCCATGACGGCGCTGAAGGATCTCATGACGGCGCTCGGGTCGGAAAATATCGATTGCCGTCAGGACGGCGCGAAGCTGACTGCCGGGGCGCGTGCGGGCTATACGTTCAACACGACGATCGCCGGGATCGAAGACGCAGACGCTTGCCTGATCGTGGGCGCGAATCCGCGACTGGAAGCGCCGATCATCAACGCGCGACTCCGCAAACGCATGGTCGCCGGCGGCTTCAAGGTCGGTCTGGTCGGCGAGGCAGTCGATCTGACCTACCGATACGAACATCTCGGTGCCGGGCCGCAGACCCTGCAGGAAATCGCCGACGGCACGCATGCTTTCTGCGAAGTGCTGAAATCCGCCGAACGCCCGATGATTATCGTTGGGCAGGGGGCTCTGGCCCGCGCCGACGGTGCAGCGGTTCTGGCTGCCGCAAAAAGCATCGCCGACGCGACCGGCATGATCGGGGAAGACTGGAACGGCTTTAACGTGCTTCACACCGCGGCGGCGCGTGTCGCGGGCCTCGATCTCGGCCTGGTTCCCGGCGCGGCCGGCCGGGATGTTGCGGGTATTCTCGACGGTGCGGCTTCGGGTGAAATAGAGGTCGTTTATCTCCTTGCCGCCGACGAGGTCGACACGTCGAAGCTGGCCAATGCCTTCGTGATCTATCAGGGGCATCATGGCGATGCCGGTGCGCATGTTGCAGACGTTATTCTGCCGGGCGCGGCCTATACCGAAAAGGAAGGTACCTACGTAAATACCGAGGGGCGGGTCCAGCGCGGGCGCCGGGCGGTCTTCCCGCCCGGAGATGCGCGGGAAGACTGGGCGATCCTCCGGGCGTTATCCGAGGTCCTGGGCAAGACGCTGCCCTATAACAATCTCGGACAGGTGCGGGCGCGGATGGTCGAAATCGCGCCGGTGCTGGATCAGATCGATGTCGTGACGCCTTCCGACTGGACCGCTTTCGGTCAGGCCGGATCGATGGACCCAGCTCCTTTCGCGACACCGATCGGGAATTTCTACATGACCGATCCGATCAGTCGCGCTTCGGCAACGATGGCGGCCTGCACGGAAGCATTTGCCGGCGCCGGGGAAAAGACGGGCACAGATGGCTGATTTCTGGAACATATACATGCTGCCCGGCCTGGAAATTGCCGGGTATGTCCTGCTGATTATCCTGCCGCTGCTGGGTGCCGTCGCCTATCTGACGCTTGCAGAGCGCAAGGTCATCGCCGCGATGCAGTTGCGGAAAGGCCCGAACGTTGTCGGGTTCTTCGGCTTGCTGCAGCCGGCTGCCGACGGTTTGAAGCTGCTGATCAAGGAAACGATTATCCCGTCCGGCGCGAACCGGGTGGTTTTTGTCCTGGCACCGATGCTGACATTCGTTCTCAGCCTGATTGCCTGGGCGGTGATCCCGTTCGATTCCGGCTGGGTTCTGGCCGATATCAATGTGGGTATCCTGTACCTGTTCGCGATTTCGTCGCTTGGCGTCTACGGCATTATCATGGCCGGCTGGGCCAGCAATTCGAAATACGCCTTTCTGGGGGCGCTGCGCTCCGCTGCGCAGATGGTCTCCTACGAGGTCGCCATCGGGTTTGTGATCATCACGGTGCTGATGTGCGTGGGCTCGCTGAACCTCACGGATGTAGTGATGGCGCAACAGGGCGGCGGGTTCTGGAACTGGTACTGGCTGCCGCTGTTCCCGATGTTCATTATTTTCTTTATCTCGGCCCTGGCGGAGACCAACCGCCATCCCTTCGATCTGCCCGAAGCGGAAGCCGAGCTGGTCTCCGGCTATAACGTTGAATATTCGGCGATGACCTTCGCGCTGTTCTTCCTCGGAGAATACGCGAACATGATCCTGATGAGCGGTATGACGGTGATCCTGTTCATGGGCGGCTGGCTGCCGCCGATCGACATAGCGCCGTTCAATCTGGTGCCGGGCATTATCTGGTTCGCGGCCAAGATCGCGCTCTGCCTGTTCGTGTTCCTGTGGGTCCGCGCGACGTTCCCGCGCTATCGCTACGATCAGCTTATGCGCCTTGGCTGGAAGGTGTTTCTCCCGTTCTCGCTGCTCTGGGTGGTGCTGACGGCGGGCGCGCTTATCGCGTTCGACTGGCTCCCGAAAGCGGCGGGTTAGGGGAAGGGGAAACGGATGTCTTTTATTAAAAAATCTTCCCGTGCGTTGCTGCTGACCGAGCTTGTCTCCGGCATGGCGCTGACGCTGCGATACATGTTCAAGCCGAAGGTGACGGTGAACTATCCGTTCGAAAAAGGCCCGCTGAGCCCCCGTTTCCGGGGCGAGCACGCACTCCGGCGCTATCCCAACGGCGAGGAACGCTGCATCGCGTGCAAACTGTGCGAGGCGATCTGCCCGGCGCAGGCGATCACGATAGAGGCCGAGCCACGCGCCGACGGCAGCCGCCGGACGACCCGCTACGATATCGATATGACCAAATGCATCTATTGCGGGTTCTGCGAGGAAGCGTGCCCCGTGGATGCGATTGTCGAAGGTCCAAATTTCGAATTCGCGACCGAAACCCGCGAGGAACTGATGTACAACAAGGAAAAGCTCCTTGCGAACGGCGATCAGTGGGAGGGCCACCTCGCGCAGCGCCTTTCCGCCGACGCGCCGTACCGGTAGGACGCTGGCATGATCATTCAGACCATTGCTTTCTATGCCTTTGCCGCGGTGACTGTCGCCGCCGGCGTGATGGTGATATCGGCGCGCAATCCCGTGCATTCCGTGCTCTTCCTGATCCTCGCGTTCTTCAATGCGGCCGGGCTGTTCGTCTTGATGGGCGCCGAGTTCATCGCGATGATCCTGGTCATCGTCTATGTCGGCGCGGTGGCCGTGCTTTTCCTGTTCGTCGTGATGATGCTCGATATCAATTTCGTCGAACTGCGGCAGGGTTTCCTTCAGTATCTCCCCATCGGCGCGCTTGTCGGCCTTGTATTGCTGGCGGAACTGGTTCTGATTTTCGGAAGCTGGGTCGTCGCGCCGGATTCCGCGGAACGCGCAGCATCGCCCACACCGGTGCTGACTGAAACCACCAACACCAACGCCCTCGGCCAGATTCTCTATACCGACTACGTGTACCTGTTCCAGACGGCGGGCCTTATCCTTCTGGTCGCCATGATCGGCGCGATCGTCCTCACCCTGCGGTCGCGGGAGGGCGTCAAGCGCCAGCGCATAGGCGCGCAGGTGTCGCGCAGCCGCGAGGATTCGGTCGAGATCAAGCATATCGAACCGGGGAGTGGTGTCTGATGATGGAAATCGGTCTCTCCCATTACCTGACCGTGGCGGCGATCCTGTTTACGCTCGGAATATTCGGCATCTTTCTGAACCGGAAGAACGTCATCATCATTCTGATGTCGGTCGAACTGATCCTGCTGGCGGTGAATATCAATTTCGTGGCGTTCTCTGTTCATCTCAACGATCTTGGCGGGCAGGTGTTCGCGTTGTTCGTGCTGGCCATCGCCGCCGCCGAGGCCGCGATCGGGCTCGCTATTCTTGTCGTCTACTTCCGAAATCGCGGCTCCATCGCGGTTGAAGATATCAACCTGATGAAGGGCTAGGGTAGGATGTACGCGCTTGCCATATTCCTGCCGCTGATCGGCGCTGTTCTCGCCGGTTTCGGCGGCCGCTGGCTCCAGGACCGGGGCGCCCAGGTGGTTACCTGCGTCTGCATGCTGGTCTCTGCGGCAATCGCCTGCGTGATTCTGGCCGAGGTTGCCCTGGGCGGCGAGCCGCGCACGATCGAGCTGTTTTCCTGGATCAATTCCGGGACCTTCGAGGTCAACTGGACGCTGCGCTTCGATACGCTGACAGCCGTGATGGTGTTCGTTGTGACCGTCGTCTCGTCGATGGTGCACGTCTATTCCGTCGGCTATATGAGCCACGATCCGCACATCCCGCGTTTCATGGCCTATCTCGGCTTCTTCACGTTCTTCATGCTGATGCTGGTGACGGCGGACAACCTGCTGCAGATGTTCTTCGGCTGGGAGGGCGTCGGTCTGTGTTCCTACCTGCTGATCGGTTTCTGGTACGAGAAGCCGGAAGCGAATGCGGCGGCGATAAAGGCTTTCGTGGTCAACCGGGTGGGCGATTTCGGCTTCGCGCTCGGAATCATGGGCGTGTTCCTGCTGTTCAACTCGATCAGCTTCGAGACGATTTTTGCGGCAGCGCCTGACAAGGCCCAGGCCACAATCCATTTCCTTGGACTCGAGATGCACGCAATGACGACGCTGTGCATTCTGCTGTTTATCGGGGCAATGGGTAAATCGGCCCAGCTCGGCCTGCACACATGGCTGCCGGACGCCATGGAGGGGCCGACACCGGTCTCCGCGCTGATCCACGCGGCAACCATGGTGACCGCCGGCGTCTTCATGGTCGCGCGGCTTTCGCCGCTATTCGAGCAGGCACCGATCGCCCTGATGGTGGTGACCGTGGTCGGTGCGACAACGGCGCTGTTTGCCGCGACGGTCGCGCTCTGCCAAACGGATATAAAGCGCGTGATCGCGTATTCGACCTGCAGCCAGCTCGGATACATGTTCTTCGCCTGCGGTGTCTCGGCCTATTCCGCCGCCATTTTCCATCTGACCACGCATGCGTTCTTCAAGGCGCTTCTGTTCCTCGGCGCGGGATCCGTCATCCATGCAATGTCTTCGGAGCAGGATATGCGCAAGATGGGCGGCATCTGGAAGCTGATACCGCTCACCTACACGCTGATGTGGATCGGCAGTCTGGCGCTTGCCGGCCTTCCGTTCTTTGCCGGTTTCTATTCAAAGGACATCATCCTCGAAGCGGCATTCGGCGCGCATAGCGGGGTCGGCTTCTACGCGTTCTGGATGGGGATTATCGCGGCAATCCTGACTGCGTTCTATTCCTGGCGCCTGATCATCATGACATTCCACGGCGAAAGCCGCGCCGACGAAAAGACGCTCGCCCATGTCCATGAATCGCCGAAGGTCATGCTGATCCCGCTGCTGGTTCTCGCGGCCGGCGCGATTTTCGCGGGCTGGCTGGGATACGATTACTTCGTCGGCCACGATATGAAGGAATTCTGGGGCAAGTCCATCTATGTCCTGCCCGGCACCGATCCGATCGCGGCGGCGCATCATGTGCCGCTCTGGGTCAAGCTGCTGCCCATCATCGTTGCGGTTGTCGGCATCGTTGCGGCCTATTACGCCTACATGATGAACCGGGACCTGCCGGGCAAACTGGCAAACCGGTTCAAGGGGCTTTACCGGTTCCTGCTCAACAAATGGTACTTCGACGAATTGTACGATTTCCTTTTTGTCCGGCCGTCTCAAAAGCTGGGCCGGGCGCTCTGGAAAGACGGCGACGGCGCGGTGATAGACGGGCTCGGCCCGGACGGGGTCGCGTCGGCGGCGAAATACGTCGCAGAACGCGTCGCCCGCGTGCAGTCCGGTTTTGTATACCACTACGCTTTCGCGATGCTGATCGGCGTCGCCGGGATCGTGACCTGGTACCTGTTTACGAGAGCGGGGTAGGGCCATGATCGACTTTCCCATCCTGACGCTGACCACGTTCCTTCCGCTGATCGGCGCCCTGGCGATCCTGCTTATCCGTGGCGATGAAAAAATCGTTGCGCGCAATGCCCGGGCAACCGCGTTGTGGACGTCGCTCGCGACATTTGTCGTTTCCGTCTTCCTTTGGGTCGGCTTCGACAATTCGACCGCGGACTTCCAGTTCGTCGAAAAAGTGGCATGGATCCCGTCCTTCGGCCTGAATTATCACATGGGCGTTGACGGCATTTCGGTCTTTTTCGTTATCCTGTCGACCTTCCTGACCCCGCTTTGCATCCTGGCAAGCTGGGAAGCGATTCAGCACCGGGTGAAGGAATACATGATCGCGTTTCTGGTCCTGGAAACGCTCATGGTCGGGATGTTCTGTGCGCTCGATTTCATCCTGTTCTATATTTTCTTCGAAGCCGTGCTGATCCCGATGTTCCTGATCATCGGCGTCTGGGGCGGCGCGCGCCGGGTCTATGCGGCGTTCAAGTTCTTCCTCTATACGCTGACCGGTTCCGTGCTGATGCTGATCGCTATTCTCGCGATCTATTTCGAGGCCGAGACCACGGATATCCCGACGCTTCTGAAAACGGTTCTCGATCCGCGGATGCAGCTCTGGCTCTGGCTCGCGTTCTTTGCGAGTTTCGCCGTCAAGGTGCCGATGTGGCCGGTGCATACGTGGCTGCCGGACGCCCATGTCGAGGCGCCGACGGCAGGCTCGGTCATTCTGGCAGGTGTGCTGCTGAAGATGGGGGCATACGGCTTCCTGCGCTTCTCTGTGCCGATGCTGCCCTATGCGACCGATTTCTTCACGCCGCTGATCTACACGCTGTCGATTATCGCCATCATCTACACCTCGCTCGTCGCCCTTGCGCAGGAAGATATGAAGAAGCTGATCGCCTATTCATCGGTTGCGCATATGGGCTTCGTGACGCTGGGTATCTTCTCGCTGACCTTCCAGGGGGTGCAGGGCGCCGTTTTCCAGATGATCAGCCACGGCATCGTTTCCGGCGCGCTGTTTCTCTGCGTCGGCGTGATTTACGACCGGATTCACACGCGGGAGATCGCGCGCTATGGCGGTCTGGTCGAACGCATGCCGAAATACGCGGTCGTGTTCATGGTGTTCATGCTCGCCTCCGTCGGTCTGCCGGGCACCAGCGGTTTCGTCGGCGAATTCCTGATCCTGGTAGGTGTGTTCCAGTCGAATACCTGGGTCGCGGCGCTGGCGACGACCGGCATCATCCTGGGCGCTGCGTACATGCTGTATCTCTATCGCCGGGTCATCTTCGGGAAGCTTGAAAAAGACGACCTGAAAAGCATTCTCGATCTCAAACCCCGGGAAATTGCGATATTCGTGCCCCTTGTCATTGTCACGATCTGGATGGGGGTCTGGCCCGCACCTTTCCTCGACGTGATGGATGCATCGATTGCGAATGTCATAGAGCAGCACAAAGCCGCGTTGAGCGCGCTGCAATCCGTCAGTCTTCCGGGTAAATAGGCGGGAATAGCAGAATGGTCACTTCAATCGATCTCTATACAATCCTGCCGGAACTGATCCTCGCAGTGCTTGCAATGGCATTGCTGATGTACGGCGTTTTCCGCGGCGACAAGGCTGTCAACAGCGTCTCCTGGTTGGCAGTCGCTGCAATCGCGATCACCGCGATTGCCGTTTCGAGCCAGCCGGTTGCCGGTCAGGTGGCTTTCAAGGGCCAGTTCATTGTCGATCAATTCGCCGTCTTCATGAAATGGCTGATCCTTGTGGGCTCGGCGCTGACACTCCTCATGTCGTTGAATTACAACGCACGCGAAGGCATCCAGCGCTTCGAATATCCGGTGCTTATCCTGTTTGCCACGCTCGGCATGCTGCTGATGATTTCCGCCAACGACCTGATGTCGCTCTATGTGGGCCTGGAACTGCAAAGCCTGTCGCTGTACGTGATTGCCGCTTTCCGCCGGGATTCGACCAAATCGTCCGAAGCCGGCCTGAAATATTTCGTTCTGGGCGCGCTGTCGTCGGGCATGCTGCTTTATGGCGCCTCGATGATCTACGGCTTCGCCGGAACGACGCAGTTCGACAAGCTGGCATCGCTGTTTACCGGTCCGAATGCGGATCCGGGCGTCGGTGTGATCGTCGGCCTGGTGTTCCTGCTTGCGGGGCTCGCGTTCAAGGTATCGGCCGTGCCGTTCCATATGTGGACGCCGGATGTCTATGAAGGTGCGCCGACGCCGGTGACGGCCTTCTTTGCAGTCGCACCGAAAATCGCCGCGGTCGCCCTCCTGGTGCGCACGATGGTCGGTCCCTTTGGTGAGCTTTTCGGCCAGTGGCAGCAGATCATCATCTTCATTTCCATCGCGTCGATGCTTCTCGGCGCGCTGGCGGCGATCTGGCAGACGAATATCAAGCGGCTGATGGCCTACAGTTCAATCGGCCATATCGGCTATGCGCTTGTCGGACTGGCCGCCGGGTCGGAAGAAGGCATTCGCGGTATCGGCATATACATGGCGATCTATCTTGCCATGAACATCGGCACGTTCTGCTGCATCCTGTCGATGCGCCGGCAGGGCATGATGGTCGAAGGGATCAGCGATCTCGCCGGTCTTGCCCGGAACCAGCCGATGATGGCCGCGGCGATGGCGATTTTTATGTTCTCGATGGCCGGAATACCGCCGCTTGCGGGCTTCTTCGGCAAGCTTTACGTCTTCATGGCGGCTGTGAACGAAGGCCTCTATCTGCTTGCTATCATTGGTGTTCTTACCAGTGTCATCGGGGCTTTCTACTATCTGCGCATCATCAAGATCATGTATTTCGATGAACCCGCGGATGCCTTCGATCGCTCGGCGGGCCGCGAAGTCGGCACGATCATGGCCGTCTCCGGGCTTTTCACGCTTTTGTTCTTCGTGTTCCCGACACCGATCGTGGGCGCGGCGAGCAGGGCGGCAGCGGTCCTGTTCTCGGCGGGATAGCATGCGCCCGGAACCTGCCGGGTCGATGTCGCTTCCAGACGGATACAGCCTTCACCGGTTCGAAGATATCGATGGCACCAATGCCGAGGCCCTGCGGAGGGGCTGTCGTCACGGGCATGTCTTCCTCGCCGGAAGTCAGACGGCGGGGCGCGGCCGTCAGGGACGGGTCTGGGTCTCGCCGCCGGGCAACCTGTTTGCAACGATTTGTGTTACCCCTCCGCGCGCCCGAAATCCTGCCCAACTCGCTTTCGTTGCGGGTCTGGCGGTTCTTGATGCTCTCAGAGAGGCAGCGCCGGACGTGCGATTCTCGCTCAAATGGCCGAACGATGTTCTGGCGTCCGGGCGGAAGATATCCGGTATTCTCATAGAGGCGGGCGAATACGGCTATGCGGTCGGTATCGGCGTCAATCTGGTCGCATCGCCACCGGATGACGCCGTTCGGTTTCCCGCCACCGATCTCGGGGCTGCGTCCGGTCTCTCCGCTCTGCCAACTCCTGAAGCTGTTCTCTCTATGATTTGCCGCCATTTCAGTAAATGGTTCGATCGCTGGTCAGCTGACGGGTTCGAGCCGTTGCGGGCAGTCTGGCTTGCGTCATCGCACGGGATGGGCGATACCATCGCGGCATCGACGGGTTCGGGCCGCATCGAAGGCCGGTTTCTGGGCCTCGATGCTGACGGCGCGCTGGTGATTGAGGACGTCGGCGGTGCACAGCGTGTCGTCACCGCGGGCGATGTATTTTTTCCGGGAGCCGACTGAGTTTCATGCTTCTCGCCATAGATTCCGGCAACACCAATATCGTCTTCTCCCTTTACGAGGGCGATAAGCAGCGCGGTGTCTGGCGCCGCGCCAACGATCACCGTCGCACGGCGGATGAATACGGCGTCTGGCTGCTGCAGCTCATGGCGCTGGCGAAACTGCATCCGGAAGATGTCGATGCCGCGATCATCGCAACGGTCGTGCCGGACACCCTGTTCAGCCTGAAGGGCCTCTGCCGGAACTATTTCAAGGTCGATCCGATAACCGTGGGCGAACCCGGGGTCGCGCTCGGCATCAGGGCGCTGGTCGATTCACCGGAATCCGTCGGCGCGGATCGCCTGGTGAACGCGGTTGCCGCCCATGAAAAGTACGGCGGCCCCCTGATTATCGTCGATTTCGGGACCGCGACGACCTTCGATGTCATAAATGGCGATGGCGACTATGTCGGCGGGGCGATTGCGCCCGGGATCAACCTGTCCCTGGAGGCGCTGCACCGGGCCGCCGCCATGTTGCCGCGGGTTTCGGTCGAGCGGCCGCCGAGCGTTATCGGCAAACGAACCGACTCCGCGATGCATTCAGGCATTTACTGGGGCTATGTCGGGCTGATCGAAGGCCTCGTCAAACGCATCCGGGAAGAATATGGAGAAGATATGCGTGTTATAGCGACCGGCGGCCTCGCGCCGCTATTTGAAGCCGCAACCGAATCTATCGGCAAGGTGGATGGCGATCTGACACTGCGTGGCCTTGTAAGTATCCATGCGCGAAATACCGCTGCATGACATCTAAAGAACTGCTTTTCGTCCCGCTGGGCGGCGCCGGCGAGATCGGCATGAATATGAGCCTGTACGGCTATGACGACCGTTGGCTCATGGTCGATATGGGGATCGCCTTCGGCGATGACACCACACCGGGCATCGATGTGATGACGCCGGACCCGGCATTTATCATGGATAACCTCGACCGGCTCGACGGTCTGGTGATCACCCACGCCCATGAAGATCATCTCGGCGCCGTGCCGTATCTGTGGCGCAAGATCCGCTGTCCGATATACGCGACGCCGTTTGCCTGTGGTCATTTGCGACGCAAGCTTGAATACAGCGGTATGGTGAGCGAAGTGGACCTCATCGAGGTTCCTGTCGGCGGCGGCTTCAAGGCGGGACCGTTTTCCGTCGACCTCGTCCCGGCCGCGCATTCTATTCCGGAAGCGAATATCCTGGCGATCCGCACCGGCGCTGGTCTCGCCGTCCATGCGACGGACTGGAAACTGGACCCGGAACCGCTGGTCGGCAAGCTGACGGACGAGGCGGCGCTCCGGGCACTCGGCGACGAGGGCGTCATGGCGCTGATCTGCGATTCGACCAACGTTTTCGTCGATGGGGAAGCGGGCTCCGAAGCCGTGCTGAGAAAGAGCCTCGTCGAGATTATCGGCAAGTGCACAGGCCGCGTCGCAGTGGCGACCTTCGCCAGCAATGTTGCACGGGTGGCAACGATCAATCATGCCGCGGGCGTGACGGGGCGGAACCCCAGTCTCGTCGGGCGGTCCCTGTGGCGCAGCATCGATATCAGCCGTGAATGCGGATACCTGGAGGACATAGAGCCGTTTGTCCCGGAATCCGAAATCCGTTTTATCCCGCCGGACAAGATACTGATGGCGGTTACCGGCAGCCAGGGAGAGCCGCGCTCGGCATTGTCTCGGATTGCCGACGGGTCGCATCAGAGCGTTTCGCTTGAACGCGGCGATACGGTCATTTTTTCATCGCGGGAAATTCCCGGAAATGAGCTGTCGATCGGCAAGGTCCAGAACCAGCTTGCGCGCATGGGCGTCACGGTACTGACCGAGCATGACGGGTTCGTGCATGTGTCCGGACATCCGGGCCGGGGCGAACTGCAGCGTATGTATCAGTGGCTGCGGCCGCAAATTCTGGTCCCCGTTCATGGTGAGCTCCGCCATCTTCAGGAACAGCAGCGTTTTGCGCGCGACTGCCAGATTCCGGAAACGGCCATTGCCGAGAACGGCACGATGTTGAGCCTTTCGGCTGACGGCGCCGAAGCGGTGGATCATGTCGAGACCGGCAGGCTTGCCGTTGACGGCAACCGCCTGGTGAAAATCGGCGGATCCGTCCTGCGCGAACGCAATCGCCTGCGGATGAACGGCGCTGCCGTCGCCACCGTCGTCGTCGATGCTGACGGCAATGTGCTGGGCGACCCGCAGTTGACGGTGCAGGGCGTTCTTGACGACAGCGAAGACGAAAGCTGGGATGATGCAATCGATGCCATCATCGAGGCGGTGAACGATCTGCCGAAAAAGAAACGCCGGGACGATGAAGAAGTGGCGGAGGCTGCGCGTGTTGCCGTCAGACGCTCATTGCGCGAGAGTATCGGCAAGCGTCCGGTGACGGATATTCATGTTGTGAGAGTATGATGGAATGAGCTGGTTTTCGGCTGCACTCGTATTTGTCGTCGTGTGGTGGCTTGTCTTTTTCATGTCGCTGCCGATCGGCGCGCGCTCGTACCATGAAGCGGGCGAGGAGGTGGATGTCGGCAATGTCCCCGGTGCACCCATGCGGCCGCGTATATGGCTTAAAGCGGGAATTTCGACGCTGATCGCTGTGGTCCTCACCATCGGGATCTATTTCCTTGTCGAAAGCGGCGCGATCAGTTTCCGCGGCTGATTTCAGAAGTTAACGATCAGACCTTAAAAATCAGACGTGCAGGCAGGCACCTGCGCTGTCGAACCAGACCTCGTCGCAGTTCTGGCCCGGCCCACCGCGGTCGACCACCAGAAAATCGCTGTCGGGTTTCAGCACCAGCAATGGGTGATGCCAGACTCCGGGCCGGTAATTGATCCCCTGGCGCCCCTTGGCGTGGAACGCCCGCAATTCACTGACAAGCGGCGTTTCATCCGAGGCGGCAACGACAATGAACCAGTCATGATTCTGCAGCGGGATAAAGGCCTGCGATCCCAGGGGGTGGCGTTCGACCATGCGAATGGCGATGGGCCGCGGGCGGGGCTGTCCCCGGAAAATGCTGATCAGCGGCTTGCCGCCGTCGGTGGATACATCAACACCGGCGAGATCGTGAAACCGCTCGGTCGTCCCTTCATTGATGGAGAGCCGCTGCGCACCAATGGTTTCGATGACGTCCCCGAAGGGTGCGAAGGCCTCCTTCGTCAGGGGGGCAGGGAACAGTTCCAGCGTGTCCAGCGTTCAGTCCTCCTGCGCGAGCGTGCCGAAAACCCGCACCCGGCTGATGCCGCCATCGGGAAAGATATTCAGGCGGATATGGGTAATCGGGCCGAGGTCCTCGAATGCGCCGCTGTCGAACACGTGGATATGATCCATCTGAAGCCTTTGCTCGTCCATCAGCAGCGGCCATGTCTCGCTTGCGGCGACGATATCCGCATCTGTTCCGCCTTCCACATGGGAGGCCTGGATCGAGCAGCGGTCAGGGTAGTTGCCTTTGAAATGCGCGGTATCGATTTCGATCTTTCCGGGATGCCCCGCCGCGCCGAGGGCAATGACAATCCAGTCGTTCCCTGGTCCGCGCCGGCGGCGCGTTTCCCAGCCGTCGCCCATGTTCAGGCCCCGGCCGGGTGTGAGAATGATCCACGGGTCGCCGTAATGGGCGTCGCTGTAACCGACGACCCTGCCGGCATTGATGATGGCGGATAACTCGTAATGTCCGTCCGCGTCCGGATGTTTCCATTCGCATACGGGCGTTCCCCAGACGCGGAACCGGGCGACACCGCCATCCGGAAAGATATTCAGCCGCAGAACGTTGTAGGGCTGGTCATCGTTAACGGGAAAGAGGTTGGGAGTATCGGGCAGAAGGTCTGCTTTCGCCACAATCTCGGTCCAGACGGTATTTTCGTCGGGCAGGTCGTCCACCAGAGCGCCCTCGATGGAGACAAAAGGGGGATGATTACCTGTAAAGAACCGTGTGTTGACCTCGAACCCGGCGAGAACGCCTTTTGCGCCGAGCTTTACGATACAATGATCGTGCCCGCCCTGACGGCGCCGGCGGGATTCCCATCCATCCATCCACTTGCCCTGTTCGTCATAGCGGTCGGGATAGAAAATCGCTGGTGCATCATTGAGCATCCGCGCGGCGGGGCCGAAAAAATCGTCGCTGACCTCAACAATGGCGGCGCCGAGCCGCGGCGAGGCAAGGTTGACAGAACCGGCGGCAAAGGCCGGTTTTTCTTCGGTGGCGCGGATTGCATTGGCTGTATCGGTCATGTTTCATTTTTCCTGAAAAAGCGCTTCGATGCGCAGCAAGGCGATCCGGTGGACCTGTTTGAGCGCCTCGGCGAATTCGATGTTGCGGGGGTTTTCCACGCGGGTTCGGAAGTTGTCGAGAATTTCCTGCCGGTTCCGCCCGCGGACCGCAAGGATATACGGAAATCCGAAGGTCTTTTTGTAGCGCTCGTTCAGCGATCCGAACTCCGCAAATTCTTCGGGTGTGCACTTATCGAGCTCGGCGCTTGCCTGTTCGCTCGTGGAATCGGCCGTCAGGTCGCCAGCGATTGCCAGTTTGCCGGCAAGATCTGGATGGGCGCGTAACAGGGCGAGCTTGCGGTCGTCATCAGCCTCGTCCACCTGCATGCGAAAGGAATCGTGCAGCCCCGCGATGGTATCCTGCGATCCGGTAAGGCCCTCGGCGTAAACGGCTTCGGCGATCCAGGGGGAATGTTCGTACACCCCGCCGAAGACCTCCATAAAGGCCTCATGGGACATGTGGCTCGGCATGTAGCGCCGGTTTTCGTTGGCAGCTTCCATCACCCGGATTCTCCGCCGGCAAAGGGATGGCGTTCGCGCCAATGACGGGCGATATCGATGCGACGGCAGAACCAGACGTCCTCGTGGCTGCGCGCGTATTCAACGAACCGTTTGAGGGCCGCGAAACGGCCGGGACGGCCCGCCAGCCGGCAGTGAAGCCCGATCGACATCATTTTCGGTGTATCGGCGCCCTCGTCGTACAGCGTATCGAAGCTGTCCTTCAGATAGGCAAAGAACTGATCGCCGGAATTGAATCCCTGGGCGGCGGCGAAGCGCATGTCGTTCGCATCCAGCGTATAGGGGACGACAAGGTGCGGACGGCCGGCGGCTTCGGTCCAGAAGGGGAGGTCGTCATTGTAATCGTCGGCGTCATACAGGAAGCCGCCTTCCTCGGCGACGAGCCGGCGGGTGTTCGGGCTGGTGCGGCCCGTGTACCAGCCGAGCGGCCGCTCGCCGCTAAGCCGTGTGTGAATTTCGATCGCCCTGTCCAGGTGTTCGCGCTCGGTTTCTTCCGGCACGTACTGATAATCGATCCATCGCCATCCGTGGCTGCACATTTCGTGTCCCGCATTCAGGGCTGCTTCCACCACGGCGGGGTTGCGTTCCATTGCCATGGCGACGGCGAAAAACGTGACCGGAATATCGAAGCCGTCGAACAGGCGCAGCAGGCGCCAGACGCCGGCGCGGCTGCCGTATTCGTAAATCGATTCCATGCTCATGTGACGAACGCCTTCACGGGCGTCCGCGCCGATGATTTCCGACAGGACTGCCTCGGATGCGTTGTCGCCATGTAGAACCGTGTTTTCGCCGCCTTCTTCATAGTTGATGACGAACTGGACGGCGATCCGGGCGCCGCCGGGCCAGTCGGCCCCGGGCGGGTTTGCGCCATAGCCGGTCATGTCTCTGGGGTAGGGGGCGTTCATCTGTTTCCTTCGTGCTTTCTTCTTCGGCCCTATTGCGCCGCGACGATATCGGCGAAGACCTGCCGCAGGTCGCTGCGCGTTTCCGGGGTTTCGAGCATCAGCTGTCTTTCGCAGGCGGACAGGTGCTCTCGCATGATCCTGCGGCTGAGGTCGACATCTCGCGCCGCGACTGCAGCGATCAGGCGATCGTGATCGTCATCATCGCACATGCCCTGGCCTGCGGGCACATAGCGCGCGATGGCGAGCGACGTCTGGGCGACAAGCTGGCGCAGAAGTTCCCGCAGCGGCCGGTTCCCAGCAATCTCCGCCAGTTTGAGGTGCAGGTCGCCCGACAGGCGGATCGCACCGCTGACATCCTGTGCCTCGATACATTTATGTTCGCGCCGCGATATGCTTTTCAGGGAGTCGGTATCGACCCGTCGGCATTTTTTCGCCGCTTCCGCGACGATGCCGTCCTCGAGCAGCCTTCGGGCGTCAAATATCTCGCGCACCTCCCTCGGCTCGGGCGCCGCGATAATGGCGCCCCGGTTGGGGCGCAACTCGACAACCCGGTCCAGGGAGAGCCGCAGCAAGACCTTGCGGATGATCGACCGGCTGACGCCGAAGACATCGCAGAGTTCGTTTTCCGTGAGTTTGGTCTCGGGCCGCAGCCGTTGTTCGAGGATGGCGCCGAAGACCTGATCGTAGATCCAGGTTTCTGAGGGTTTTTTACCGGGTTTCACGGGTGGCGATCCTGTTCCATCCTGATTTTATAATTGTATACAATCTGGATGACAACACGGCTGTGAAGGTCCGTCATGAGGGCTGTTTCTCCGCCTTTGATGCTGCCCAATTTCTGGGCGGAATGCCTAATTTCTGGCGCTTTTGTGCGGTTTCCAATACCGTGTGATTGAAGGGGATTAACCAGTTGCGCCGGGTTTCGCTGACGGGTAGGTTTTTGACGTTCGATTGGTAAAAAACGAATAATGGCCGATCGGATACAATTCATTTGCGGGGTGAAGCAGCATGGGGCGCCTGACCACTCATATCCTTGATACGGCCAGCGGCTGTCCGGCCGCAGGCGTGCCGGTTGAGCTGTTCGCGCTCTCAGGGAATCAACGGATCCGGCTTTCAGGCGCCTCGACGAATGCCGACGGGCGCTGCGACGAGCCGCTTCTCGACGGTGAGGGGGTTCAGGTCGGAGTGTACGAGATCCTGTTTCATGTCGGAGAATATCTGCGCGCACGCGACGCGGACCTGCCGTCTCCGGCCTTTCTGGATGTCGTGCCGGTCCGGTTTGGCGTCGCCTCGCCCGATGAGCATTATCACGTGCCGTTGCTGATCTCGCCCTACGGCTATTCGACCTACCGGGGAAGCTAGGCCGGCATGCTGGAAATCGCCTATGCCGACTGGCTGAGCCTGATATTCAGGTGGCTGCATGTGATCGCGGGTATTTCCTGGATCGGCACGTCCTTCTATTTCATTTTTCTCGATCTGAGCCTTCGCAAACACGCGAACCTGCCGGAGGGGGTCGGCGGCGAAGCCTGGAACGTGCATGGCGGCGGCTTCTACCTGATGCGTAAATACGTCGTTGCGCCGGCGGAACTGCCGAAGGAACTGCACTGGTTCAAATACGAAGCCTATGCAACCTGGCTTTCCGGCTTCACGCTGCTGGCGATCATCTATTACTGGGGGGCGGAGAGCTACCTGATCGACAGGGACGTGCTCGATCTGCAATCCTGGGAAGCGATTCTGATCAGCATGGCGTTCTTCGCCTCGGGCTGGATCATCTACGATCTGCTGTGCAGATCGCCGTTCAGTTCCCATTCTCTTCTGCTGTCGGCGGCCGTCTTCGCGCTGATTGCCTTTGCCGCCTATTTCCTGACCCATATATTCAGCGGGCGCGCCGCCTTCGTGCATGTCGGGGCCATGGTGGGATCCATCATGGTCGGCAACGTGTTTTTCGTCATCATTCCGAACCAGAAGAAGGTCGTGAAATCGCTTCTCGCGGGCGAGGAACCCGATCCGCGTTATGGCGAGATCGGTAAGCACCGTTCGACCCATAACAACTATCTGACGCTCCCGGTCATCCTGATGATGATCAGCCAGCACTACCCGATGCTGTACGATAACGATCACAGCTGGCTGGTGGTGACGCTGATCCTCCTTGTCGGCGCATCGATCCGGCATTTCTTCAATCTGATGCATACGGGCAGGCCGATCCTCACCCTGCGCTGGCAATGGCCTGTGGGCGCCGCGCTCATGGCCGTTCTGATCGTGTTTCTGAGCTGGAAGCCGGCGCCCGATCCGAATGCGAAACAGGCGGACGTACCGTCGGCCGTCGATGTGCTGGCGATTGCGCAGTCGCGCTGCGTGTCGTGTCATGCCGCGAAACCGAGCGATCCCGACATCGAGAAGGCGCCGGGCGGCGTGATGCTTGAAACCGTTGCTGACATGCGCAAACACAGCTCGCGGATCCTGAAGCAGTCTGTCCTGTCAAAGGCGATGCCACTCGGTAACAAGACGAAGATGACCGACGCGGAGCGCAAGGCGCTCGGTGCCTGGATCCGCGCCGGTATGCCCGAGGGGGAATAGGCATGATCCGATTTACGCTCAATGGCGCGCCGCACGAGGTGGGAGACATCTCGCCGACAACGACGATGCTCGACTACGTGCGCGGCAACCTGCACATGACCGGCACAAAGGAAGGCTGCGCCGAGGGCGATTGTGGCGCCTGTACGGTGGTGCGGATTGTCGACGGCCGGTTTGAGGCGGTGAATGCCTGTCTGATGCAGGTCGGGCAGGCGGACGGGCTGGAGATCCTGACGGTCGAAGGGCTTGAAGCGGTCAACGAGGGCAATCTGGTGCCGGTGCAGGATGCGATGGCGACGGGGGACGGCACCCAGTGCGGATTCTGCACGCCGGGATTCATCGGCGCGCTGTTTGCGCTGGAGCAAGCCGGCGAGGAGGTATCCGACGACGTCATTCACGACGCGCTTGCCGGGAATCTCTGCCGGTGTACCGGATACCGCCCGATCATAGAGGCGGCGCGTGCCGCCTGCGGCAGCATCGTCGAATATACGCCGAAGCCGCCCGTGGCCCGCTCCGCGGAACATGCCGCCGCCGGCCAGGTTTTTCATGCACCGGAGACACTGGCGGAGCTGACCCGTCTGCGCGCGGCATATCCCGATGCGATGCTGTTGTCCGGTGGGACGGATCTCGGCCTGTCGGTGAGCAAGGACCGTGCGCGCCCGTCTGTTGTCATCCACACCGCCCATGTGGCGGAACTGCAGACAATCGAAGAGACGGATGAGGCCCTGATCCTGGGGGCGGCGGTGAGCTACACGAACGCCTTGCCCTTTATCGAGCGGCTGTATCCGTCATTCGCCGGGATGATCCGGCGCATCGGATCGCGCCAGATCAGGAACCTCGGCACGATCGGCGGCAACATCGGTAATGCATCGCCCATCGGCGACACGCCGCCCTGCCTGATCGCACTGGATGCGAAGCTGACCCTGGTCTCGGCGGATGGCGAACGCGAACTCGCGATCGAGGATTTCTTTCTCGATTACCGGAAAACCGATCTTAGGCCCGGAGAGGTTATCCGGTCGATCCGCATTCCGAAGCTGACCCCGGGGCAGGAATTCCGCACCTACAAGGTCTCCAAACGCTTCGATCAGGATATTTCGGCCGTCATCGGCGCGTATCGTCTGACGTTGGACGGCGGTAGCGTTGCGGAAGCACGCATAGCCTATGGCGGGATGGCCGCGACGCCCAAACGCGCGGCCTCAATGGAGGCAGCCCTGACCGGGGCGATCTGGAGCGAAGAGACGGCGCGCAATGCCGGCCTTGAAGCCGCAGAGGATTTCGCCCCGTTAAGCGATCACCGGGCGACCGCGGAATACCGGGCGCTCGTCGCCGCAAATCTCTGCACGCGGCTTTACCGCGACCTGGCGGGCACGGAAGATGTACTTGACGTGGTGAGGGTCTGATGGACGGTGGGGATATCCGCGGCGCAGTTCACACGAGCATGCGCCATGACAGTGCGGTGAAACACGTTACAGGCCGCGCGGTTTACATCGACGACATGCCGGTGCAGCAGGACTGCCAGGAAACGGCGCTGGTCCTCAGCCCCCATGCCTATGCCCGTATCGTGGCGATAGATATTTCGCAGGCCGCCGGCATGCCGGGTGTGTCCGCGATCGTCTCTGCACGGGACATTCCGGGAAAAAACGATATCGCGCCGGTGTTCTCCGACGAACCGCTGCTGGCGGAAGGCACCGCCGATTATGCGGGCATGCCCGTCGCCGCGGTTGCCGCCGATACCTACGATCAGGCGCTGGCCGCCGCGAAGAAGATCAGGGTCGAATACGAAGAACTGGAGCCGGTTCTCTCGATTGAGGAGGCCTGGGAGAAAGGCCTCTTCACCTATGCGCCGCCGAAAATCGTTTTGGGAGACGCGGAAGGCACCATCGAAAAATCGGCGCGCACGGTTTCCGGCGAAGTCCGCTGCGGCGGTCAGGACCATTTCTATCTCGAAAGTCATATAGCGCTTGCCGTTCCGGGCGAAGACCGGGATATGCTTGTGTATTCGTCCACCCAGCACCCGACCGAAGTCCAGCACAGCGTCAGCCGCCTTCTCGACATTGCTCACAGCGATGTCACCGTCGAAGTTCGCCGGATGGGGGGCGGCTTCGGCGGCAAGGAGAGCCAGTCGACCATGGTCGCGGGCATCGCCGCGTTGCTGGCCGATAAATGCCGCAAACCCGTGAAGCTGCGCCTGCGCCGCGACGACGACATGATCGCGACCGGCAAGCGTCACGATTTCCTGTTCAGATACCGGTTCGGTTTCGACGAAACGGGACAGATCGACAGTGCCATCATCGACATGGCGACCCGGTCCGGCAATGTCGCGGATCTGACTGCCGGTGTCGTCACCCGGGCCCTGTGCCACGGCAATAACGCCTATTACATTCCGAATATTCTTTTCCGGGGCTGGCCCTGCAAGACGAACACGGTGTCGAATACCGCGTTCCGCGGGTTCGGCGGGCCGCAGGGCATGCTGGTCATAGAGACAGCAATCGAACATATCGCCCGCGAGCTCGGCAAAACCGTGGACGAAATCCGCGAGATCAACTGGATGGGCACGACGGACCGAAACGTCATGCCCTATGGCCAGGTCGTCACCGAAAACCTTATGCCCGAAATTGCCAACCGGCTGGCGCGGGAAAGCAATCTCGATGCCCGTAAAAAGGCGATCGAAGAATTCAACGCAACGCACAGAACGCTGAAAAAAGGCATCGCGCTGATGCCGGTGACGTTCGGTATTTCGTTCAACGCGCCGGTGTTGAACCAGGCAGGCGCGCTTGTCCATGTTTATACGGACGGCAGCGTTCATCTGAACCATGGCGGGACCGAGATGGGGCAGGGGCTTTTCACAAAGGTCGCGCAGGTCGTCTCTTCCGTGTTCCAGATCGACATCGATCACGTGAAGATATCGGCGACGCGCACCGACAAGGTCCCGAACACGACGCCGACGGCGGCCTCCGCGGGGTCGGACCTGAACGGCATGGCGGCGTATTATGCCGCGGATGAAATCCGCCAGAGGATCGCCGGCGTCGTCGCCGAACATTTCGACGTGCCTGCCGAAGATATCGAATTTCGCCAGAACCGCGTCTATGCCGGGAATGAAAGCCTGTCCTTCGCCGAGGCCGCCCAGCAGACCTGGGCGCAGCGCGTGTCCCTGTCCGCCACGGGATTCTACAAAACGCCCGACATCAGCTGGGATGCGGCGACCATGACCGGGAACCCGTTCTATTACTTCACCTTCGGCGCCGCCGTCTCGGAGGTGGTGATCGATACCTTGACCGGCGAGTTCCGGGTGCTTGCAACCGACATCCTGCAGGATGTCGGAGCCTCGCTGAACCCGTCCATCGACCTCGGCCAGATCGAAGGCGCATTCGTTCAGGGCATGGGCTGGGTCACATCCGAGGAACTGGTCTGGGATGCAAAAGGCCGCCTGATGACCCACGGCCCGTCGACCTACAAGATTCCCGGCAGCCGCGATGTGCCGCCCCATTTCAAGGTGCATATTCTGGAAGACATGCCAAACCCGGTACCGACGATCTACCGGTCCAAGGCCGTGGGCGAACCGCCGGTGATGCTGGCGCTCAGCGTCTGGCTTGCGTTGCGCGCAGCGGTAAGCAGCACCGGCGATCCGCGCCTGATGCCGAAACTGGATGCACCGGCAACGCCGGAAGCGATCCTGATGGCGATTGAAGATCTCAGGCAACGGAGCGCGGCCCCATGACCGAAACGCCGCGTCTTGAACTCGTCGGCATCACCAAGGCCTATCCCGGCGTCATTGCGAATAACAATGTCAGCCTCAAGATCATGCCGGGGGAAATTCACGCGCTGCTCGGCGAAAACGGTGCGGGCAAATCGACCCTGGTGAAATTCATCTACGGCGTCCAGAAGGCCGATGCCGGACGGGTTTTGTGGGAAGGGCAGGAAGTCCATATCGCAAGCCCGAACGCCGCCCGGAAGCTTGGCGTCGGCATGGTCTTTCAGCATTTCTCCCTGTTCGATGCGATGACAGTGGAAGAAAATATTGCGCTTGGCATTTCGCCCGAACTGACCAAGGGCGACCTGTCGGGACGCATCCGCGAAGTCTCCCTGCAATATGGCCTGCCGCTGGACCCGGGTCGCTACGTGCACACGCTGTCGGTCGGCGAACGCCAGCGTATCGAAGTCGTGCGATGTCTGCTGCAGGATCCGCGTCTGTTGATCATGGATGAGCCGACATCGGTTTTGACGCCGCAGGAGGTCGAGGACCTGTTCAAGACGCTCCGCCGGTTGTCCGGGGAGGGTGTGTCCATCCTCTATATCTCGCACAAGCTCGAGGAAATAAGAGCGCTCTGCCATACCGCGACCATCATGCGCATGGGAGAGGTGGTCGCCGAATGCACGCCGGCGGACGAAACCGCGCGCTCCATGGCGGAGATGATGATGGGCGCGGACCTGGTCAGCCCCGAACGCATCGACCGGCAGGTTGACGGTGCGGTGCGGCTTGAATTGCGCGGTCTGAGCGTTGAATCGACGCATCAGCACGGCACGGACCTGAAGGACATCAATCTGACGGTGCGGGCAGGGGAAGTGCTCGGCGTTGCCGGAATTGCCGGAAACGGCCAGCGCGAGTTGATGGAAGTTCTGACGGGTGAAGTGGCGTGCGAAAGCCCGACAGCGGTTCTGGTGGACGGAATCGCGGCAGGCTGGATGGACCCGACGGAGCGCCGCGCCGCGGGCGTCGGCCTGGTGCCGGAAGAACGCCTCGGTCACGGGGCGGTGCCGGATATGTCGTTGTGGGAGAACGCGTTCCTGTCTGCCGCGACGCGCATGCATCTCAAGAAGAACGGGTTCATACAGGTTGCCGCATCCACTGCCTTTGCGGAAAAAGTTGTGAAGGAGTTCCGGGTCAAGACCCCCGGCGTCACCCATTTCGCGACAAGCCTCTCGGGCGGCAATCTGCAGAAATTCATCGTCGGACGCGAAATCCTCCAGGACCCCGGCGTCATCGTCGTGCTGCAGCCGACCTGGGGCGTCGATGCAGGCTCCGCGGCGGCGATCCGCCAGGCGTTGATCGATCTCGCGGCAGAGGGTGCGGCGGTTCTGGCCGTATCGCAGGACCTTGAAGAATTGTTCGAGATTTCCGACCGGATTGCGGTGATCTGCGAAGGACGTATTTCCGAAGCGCGCCTTGCCGAAACCGTGACGGTCGAGGAAATCGGCCTTTTAATGGCGGGTATCGGTCTGGAAGGGGAGCCTGCTCATGTTGCCTAGGCTGGAGCAGAGGCCGGAAGCCTCCAGGTCGATGGTCTATGTGTCGCCATTGATCGCGGTCGTGTTCACGGTGCTGACGGCGATGGTGATGTTCGCGCTTCTGGGCGTGGATCCCGTCCGGGCGATAGAGACCTTCTTTATCGAACCGGTGTCCAGCCTCGACGGACTGTCGGAACTGCTGGTCAAGGCGACGCCGCTGGTCCTGATCGGCGTGGGGCTGTCGCTCGGGTTTCAGGCGAATGTCTGGAATATCGGGGCTGAAGGGCAGCTTGTTATCGGCGCACTGGCCGGAGGCGGGCTTGCGCTGGCATTTTTCGATCAGCAGAGCGTTTTCCTGATGCCGGCGATGCTCGCCTGCGGCGTTCTTGGCGGCATGGTATGGGCCGGGATTCCGGCCTTTCTCAAGACGCGCTACAACACGAATGAAATTCTCACCAGTCTGATGCTGACCTATGTCGGTCTGCTGGTGTTGAGCTATCTGGTACATGGCCCCTGGAAAGACCCTCAGGGCATGAATTTTCCTGAATCCCGGCTGTTCCATGACTCCGCCCTCCTGCCGGTGGTGATCGAAGGGACGCGTCTGAATATTGGCGCGCTGATCGCGCTGTTTATGGTGGTGCTCGGCTGGATCCTGATTTCACGCCACGTTATCGGTTTTCAGATCAAGGTCATCGGCATGGCGCCGATGGCGGCGAGCTTTGCAGGATTCAAGGAAAAGCGGCTGATCTGGCTGACCCTGCTGATTTCGGGCGGCTGTGCCGGTCTGGCGGGCGTGATCGAACTGTCCGGCCCGATCGGGCAGATCGTGCCGTCCATATCGCCCGGATACGGGTTTACCGCCATTATCGTCGCGTTTCTCGGGCGGTTGCACCCCGTCGGTGTTCTGTTCGCCGGGCTTTTGATGGCGTTGACCTATCTCGGCGGAGATTCGGCGCAGATCACGATGAACCTGCCGAATGCCGTTACCGGCGTGTTCCAGGGCATGCTGCTGTTCTTCCTGCTCGCCTCCGACGTTCTTATCAAATATCGCGTGCGTTTCGGCGCGCCGAAAATCAATGTGGAGGCTGCGGAATGAGTGTCGACTGGCTGATTCCGGCCCTGCTCACAATCGTCACCGCAGCGACGCCGCTGGTATTCGCGGCGGTCGGCGAGGTTGTGGTCGAAAAGGCGGGGGTTCTGAACCTCGGCGTCGAAGGCATGATGATCATCGGCGCCATCGCGGCCTTTGCCACAGCAGTATCGACCGGGAGCGAGGTTCTGGCGGTCGCGGCCGGCGCCGGCGCCGGCGTGCTGATCGCGTTCATTTTCGGCGTGCTGACCGTCTATCTGCAATCCAACCAGGTTGCGACGGGTCTTGCGCTCACCATTTTCGGTCTCGGGCTCAGCGCCCTGATCGGGCATTCCTATGTGGGCAAAACCTTCGGCGGTCTCGCCAAGCTGGATATCCCGGGCCTGTCGGATATCCCGGTGCTCGGGCCGGTACTGTTCGGACACGACGCGCTTGTCTATCTGTCGGTCGTCAGTGTTGCCGTTGTCGCATGGGTACTGACCCGCACGCGCACCGGCCTGCTGATCCGCGCCGTTGGCGAAAATCACGATGCCGCCCATTCCATTGGCTATTCGGTAACACTGATCCGGATGGGAGCGATCCTGTTCGGCGGGGCCATGGCGGGGATCGGCGGGGCGTATCTGTCGGTCGCCTATACGCCGCTCTGGGTCGAGAACATGACGGCCGGGCGCGGCTGGATCGCCCTGGCGCTGGTTGTGTTCGCGTCGTGGAAGCCCTGGCGCGCCTTTTTCGGGGCGTATCTGTTCGGGGGTATTACGATTATCCAGCTCTACGCGCAGGGCATGGGGGTTGAAGTATCGGCCCAGTTCCTCTCCATGCTGCCCTATCTTGCGACCATCCTGGTGCTGGTGATCATTTCACGGGACAGCGCGCGGGCGCGGCTCGACGCACCGGCCTGCCTCGGGAAAAACTTCCACGCGTCAGGCTGAAGAAAATATGGGATAACACGGCTTAAATAATCAGGAACGACGGCAGTTCAGGGGATATTTCCCGTTTTTAACGAAGGAGGCAGTAATGCAACTAAAATCAAAACTTACCGCGGCCGCCTCGGCGGTCGTGCTTGCGGCCGGCGTTTCGTCCGCAGCGCAGGCGCAACTGAAAATCGGTTTCGTCTATGTCGGACCGATCGGCGACCATGGCTGGTCCTATGAACACAATCAGGGCCGTCTTGCGATCGAAAAGGCGCTTGGCGACAAGGTGACGACCACCTATGTCGAGAAAGTGCCGGAAGGCGCGGACGCGCTCCGGGTGATCTCGAAGCTCGCAACGTCCGGTCACGGGCTGATTTTCACGACATCGTTCGGCTACATGAACCCGACGCTCCGGGCGGCGAAGCGCTTCCCCAATGTGAAGTTCGAACACGCCACCGGGTTCAAACGCGCGCCGAACCTGTCGACCTATTCGGCCCGTTTCTATGAAGGCCGTTATGTGGTCGGCAAGATCGTCGGCAACATGACGAAGTCCAACATACTGGGCTACATCGGATCCTTCCCGATCCCCGAAGTCATTCGCGGCATTAACGCGACCTATCTTGCCGCGAAATCGGTGAACCCCGATATCAAGATCAAGATCGTCTGGGTGTCCACCTGGTTCGATCCCGGCAAGGAAGCCGATGCGGCGAAGACGCTGATCGATCAGGGTGCCGACATCATCATGCAGCACACGGATTCTCCCGCACCGGTTCAGGTCGCAGAGCAGCGCGGCGTCTGGGCGGTTGGGCAGGCTTCCGACATGACCCAGTTCGGGCCGAAGGCGCACCTGACGTCGATCATCGACAATTGGAGCCCTTACTATATCGCGCGCGCGAAAGCGGTGCTCGACGGCACCTGGAAGTCCACGGATACGTGGGACGGTTTCAAGCCGGGCATGGTTCAGCTTGCCGACTATAACAAAGCGATCCCGGCAGATGTCGTGAAGCTGGCAAACGAAACGCGCGCCGGCATCGTCAATGGCACGATCCACCCCTTCGCGGGCGAGATCAAGGATCAGGAAGGCAAGGTCCGCGTCAAGGCAGGCACGAACGCCGATGACGGCCTGATGGCCGGTATGAACTTCTACGTCCAGGGAATCGACGGCACGATTCCGAAGTAATCTGAACGATGCAGGGGGCGGCGCGGGTCTGTCCGGTGCCGCCCTTTTTGCGCCTTTTGACCGAGCGGGGGAAAAACCGATCGACGTGACCCGTAAACCGATCCTGCTGACCGGCCGGACACTGTCGTTCGACGGCGATCCGGCCCTGGATGCGGATGCTGTCCGCTATACCGAGAACGGCGCTGTACTGGTGGCGGACGGCCTCATTGTCTGGTCGGGACAACGGGGCGATGAACCCGGCGAACTCAGTATAGATGCGGTTCATCATGACTATGGCGATGGCCTGATCCTGCCGGGGTTCGTCGACGGTCATGTGCACTATCCGCAGATCGGCGTGATCGCGTCGTTCGGCGCCCAGCTTCTGGACTGGCTGGAAAAATACACCTTCCCGGAAGAAGCCCGGTTCTCGGATCCGGAATATGCCGGCAGGACGGCGAAACTGTTTCTCGATCTGCTGCTTGCGAACGGCACGACGACGGCGGCTGTTTACTGCACGGTGCATCCGGAATCCGTGGACGCGTTTTTCGCGGAATCAAGTGCCCGGAACCTGCGGATGATTGCGGGCAAGATCCTGATGGACCGTAATGCGCCGGACAGCGTGCGCGATACCGCGCAGTCGGGATATGACGAAACCAGGTCGCTGATCGGGAGATGGCACGGGCAGGGCAGAAACCTGTATGCCGTCACGCCGCGGTTTGCGCCGACCAGCACGCCCGCGCAGCTTGAAGCCTGCGGCGCCCTGATGACGGCATTTCCGGACGTCTATCTGCAGTCCCATGTATCGGAGAACATCGGTGAAGTGGAATGGGTTGCCGACCTGTATCCGGACGCGCGGTCCTATCTGGATGTTTATAACGGCTTCGGCATGCTGGGCCCGCGCGCCCTGTACGGCCACGCTATTCACATGGACGAGGCGGACCTCGCCCTTGCGGCGGAGACGGCGACGAAGTTCGTACACTGCCCGACCTCGAACCTGTTTATCGGCAGCGGCCTGTTCCGGATGCGGGAAACGCGGGCGGCCGGCGTCGATGTGATGCTGGGCAGCGATGTCGGCGGCGGCACGTCGCTGTCGCCTTTTGCGACGATGAAGGCGGCCTATGAGATCGCGCAGTTCGGCGGCTATTCCCTGACGCCCGAAGAAGCGTTCTGGCTGTCGACGTCGGGCGGGGCGGAGACCCTGTCGCTCGGCGACCGGATCGGCAGGCTGGAGGCGGGATACGAGGCCGATATCGTCGTCCTCGATGTCACTTCGACGCCGGTGATCCGCCACCGCATGGAGCGGGCCGAGTCGTTGCGCGATATGCTGTTCGCCCAGATGATCCTCGCGGACGACCGGGCCGTGCGCGCGACCTATGCGTCCGGTTCCCTCGTCTATACGGCGTCGTGATCGCGCCGCCGGAAATCCGGTCGTCTTCCGGTTTCCTTACGCTTCGTTAACCCGACTTCGCAAAACTCTGCGTATGCAGAGATTACTCTTTCTTGCCCTGATGTGCCTGCCGGCCTTGCCTGCGGCCGCACAGACCGCAACGATTACGGTCACCCAGGCCGATTGCCGGAAACTCGTTGCGCATACGCCGGATGCATCGGTTGCCTATACGCCGGGCGTCACGGCGGATGGCAGGCGGGTCGCGCCTGCGGATCTTCCGGGCAGCGGTGCCGGGCTGAAGCTGCCGGACTCTTTTTCGATGCCGGTCGTCATCGATCTCCAGGAGCGCTTCGGCCTGCCTGCCAACAAGGGGCAGTATATGGGCGAGCTGAATGCCGGGAGCGTCCAGTTCAGGGACGGGAAGGTCACCTATAACGGCCAGGAACTGGCCAGCGGTTCCCAGAACGCCATAGCTGCGGCCTGCCGGAAACTGCTGCAGAAATAGCTGTTCGGCCCGATTGATCGGGCCACGTCAAAATTGCTGTCCCATTGAATTTTTGGTTGCCGCCCCGACCCCGATAGTCGAGGATTTGCGCGACGAACCGCCGCCAGAAGCGGGGCCGGAAACTGAATGAGGAAATTCCCATGAGCACCCCCCATAAACCGCCGTTTCGCGCAGACCATGTCGGCAGCCTTCTGCGGCCGGCGAGCGTCGCGGAAGCGCGGAAGAAATTCTACACCGATACGCCGACGATCAGCGCCGACGAGTTGCGCGCGATCGAGGATGCGGCAATTGGCGACGTCATCAGAATGCAGGAAGACGCCGGGCTTCCGGTCGTGACCGACGGCGAATTGCGGCGCTATTTCTGGCACTACGATTTCATGGGCATGCTCGACGGGTTCGAGATGGAAACGCGGGGCGAGGGCGTCCAGTTCGAGGGTGTCCGGCTGCCGCCGCTTTATCCGACCATCAAGGGCAAGCTCGGCTTTCCAGATGACCACCCGATGCTCGACCATTTCCGGTATGTCGCGGCGAACGCAAAGGTCACGCCGAAGATTTCCATCCCGGGGCCGAGCTGCTGTCACTTCCGCACCGCGCCGGAGGATATCCTGCCGGAAGAATACAAGGACATGGATGTCCTGTTCGCCGACCTTGCGGCGACCTACAAGAAAGCCGTCGCAAAATTCTACGACGCGGGCTGCCGCTACCTGCAGATGGACGATATCTATTTCGCCTATCTGTGCGATCCGAAACAGCGTGAAGAGAAGGCGGCGGCGGGGCAAGATCCCGACATGCTGCTCAACAAGTATGCCTGGATGATGAACGAGGCGATCAAGGACCGCCCGGACGACATGGTCATCGGCATGCATATGTGCCGCGGCAATTTCCAGTCCACCTACGCGGCGTCCGGCGGCTACGACCCGGCGGCCGAAGCGATCTTCAGCACGGGCGTGGATATCTTCTTCATGGAATACGACAGCGAGCGCGCTGGCGGGCTGGAACCGCTGCGCCTGCTGCCGAAGGGCAAGCAGCGCGTGATGGCCGGTTTCGTGACCACGAAAACGCCGGGGCTCGAATCCGTCGACGACCTGAAACGCAAGTTCGACGAGGCGTCGAAATACGCCGCCATGGACCAGCTCGGCCTCGCCCCGCAATGCGGATTCTCGTCAACCGAACACGGCAACAAGATCACCGTGGACGACCAGCGCCGGAAGCTGGATCTGGTGGTGAAGACGGCGAGGGAAATCTGGGGCGAAGCCTGACGCTTAGAGGGTGATTTCCAGGCGCTGAACCCGCAGTACTTCCAGTGCGACGGGGCATTGCGGGTGAGTGCGGCATTCCCTATGTTCGCGTCGCACCCCAAGGAGGCTCGCAAACCCCATGCGCATGTCGCGTTTTTTTCTGCCGACCCTTAAAGAAGACCCGTCCGAAGCCCAGATCGTCTCGCATCGTCTGATGCTGCGTGCGGGCATGATCCGCCAGTCCAGCGCCGGGATTTATTCCTGGCTGCCGCTGGGCCTGAAAGTATTGCGCAAGGTCGAGGCGATCGTGCGTGAGGAACAGGACGCGGCGGGTTGCCAGGAACTGCTGATGCCGACCATCCAGCCGGCGGAAATCTGGCAGGAAAGCGGGCGCTACGACGATTACGGCGCGGAAATGCTGCGGATTCGCGACCGCCACGACCGCGACATGCTGTACGGGCCGACCAACGAGGAAATGATCACCGAGATCGTCCGCGCCCATATCCGCAGCTACAAGGACCTGCCGAAGAATCTCTATCATATCCAGTGGAAGTTCCGCGACGAGGTACGTCCCCGTTTCGGGATCATGCGCGGCCGCGAATTCCTGATGAAGGATGCCTATTCCTTCGACCTGACCTATGAGGGCGCACGCGCCGCCTATAACAGGATGTTCGTCGCCTACCTGCGCACGTTCTCGCGGATGGGGCTGAAGGCGATCCCCATGGCGGCGGATACGGGCCCGATCGGCGGCGATCTCAGCCATGAATTCATCATCCTTGCCGAGACCGGCGAGAGCGAGGTTTTCTGCCACAGGGACCTGCTGGATCTCGACGTGCTCGGCGAGACCATCGATTACGATTCCGACCTGCAGCCGATCGTCGATCGGTGGACGGGGATGTACGCGGCGACCGACGAAAAGCACGATCCCGCCGAGGCCGCGAAGCTCGGCGACAACCTGATGAACGCACGCGGCATCGAGGTCGGCCATATTTTCTATTTCGGCACCAAGTATTCGAAGGCGATGAACGCGGCCGTCGTCGGGCCGGACGGCGAGCAGGTGTTTCCGGAAATGGGCTCCTACGGCATCGGCGTCTCCCGCCTGGTCGGCGGGCTGATCGAGGCGTTTCATGACGAGAACGGCATTGTCTGGCCGGAAGCGGTCGCGCCGTTCGGCGCCGGGATCATCAACCTGAAATCCGGCGACGACGCCTGCGATGATGTCTCCGCCGATCTATACGCGAAGCTGCAGGCGGCGGGCTGCGATCCGCTTTATGACGACCGTGACGTCCGCGCCGGCGCGAAGTTCGCCGATATGGATCTCATCGGCATTCCGTGGCAGATCGTCGTTGGGCCGCGCGGGGTGCAGAACGGCGTCGTCGAATTCAAGAACCGGGCAAGCGGCGCGCGCGAGGAAATCTCGGCCGAATCCGCGCTGGCACGGCTGACCGCATGATCTTCAACGCTTTTGAGCGCATGGTTGCACTCCGCTACCTGCGGGCACGGCGCGAAGAGGGGTTTGTGTCGGTCATCGCCGGGTTCTCGCTGGCGGGCATCGCGCTCGGCGTCGCGACGCTGATCATCGTGATGTCGGTGATGAACGGCTTTCGCGCCGAACTGCTGGACCGTATCCTCGGCCTGAACGGCCACATGGGCGTCTACAGCCTGACCAACCAGCCTTTGTCCGATTTCGACCGCATCGCGACGGAAATCAAAAAGCTCGACGGCGTCACCCGTGTGATCCCGACGGTCGAGGGGCAGGTACTGGTCAGCGGCAACAAGGTCGCGGCGGGCGCGATCGTGCGCGGCGTGCGGGAATCCGATATCCGCGCCCGGAAAATCATCGCCGACAACATCCGCGCCGGCACGCTCGACAACTTCACGGGCAAATCGAGCGTCATCATCGGCACGCGCATGGCGCGGAAATTCGGCGTCGGGCCGGGCGATACCGTCCGCCTCGTCTCGCCGCAATCCAATGCGACCGCGTTCGGCAGCGTGCCGCGCTCCAAGACGTACCGGATCGCCGCCCTGTTCGAGGTCGGCATGTTCGAATACGATTCCGGCTTCGTGTTCATGCCGCTCGAAGCCGCGCAGATCTATTTCCAGTCGAAGGACGCGGTGACCAATATCGAGGTGTTTCTCGACAACCCCGACCGCGTGGATTCCATCCGTGTCGAAATCCTGCGCGCTGCGGGCTTGCCGCTGCGTCTGGTGGACTGGCAGCAGGCCAATGCGAGCTTCTTCAACGCGATCAAGGTCGAACGCAACGTGATGTTCCTGATCCTGACGCTGATCATCCTGGTGGCCGCCTTCAACATCATTTCCGGCATGATCATGATGGTGAAGGACAAGGGCCGCGATATCGCGATCCTGCGCACCATGGGGGCGACGCGCGGCATGGTCATGCGCATCTTCCTGCTCGCAGGGGCATCGGTGGGTATCATCGGCACGGCGGCGGGTTTCGCGCTCGGTGTCGCCTTTGCCGGCAATATCGAGACCATCCGCCAGTGGATACAGGGCCTGACCGGCGCGGAACTGTTCGCCGCCGAAATCTATTTCCTGTCGCAGCTGCCCTCCGTCGTCCAAACCTCGGACGTGGTCAGCGTGGTCGGCATGTCGCTCGGCCTGTCCTTCCTGGCGACGCTGTATCCGGCCTGGCGCGCGGCGCGCCTCGATCCCGTGGAAGCGCTGCGGTATGAGTGACGCCCTCGTCCTGAACGATATCCGGCGCACGTTTCACCAGGCGGGGAACGACCTGCAGGTATTGCGCGGCGCGGCGGTTGCCATCGCGCCCGGCGAAACCGTGGCGCTGGTCGGCCCGTCCGGGGCGGGCAAGTCGACGCTGCTGCATATCGCGGGGCTGCTGGAACGCCCGGACGGCGGCGAGGTGATCGTCGACGGCGAAGCCTGCTCGGCGCTGTCGGACGACCGGCGCACGGCGCTCCGGCGCACGGCCATCGGCTTCATCTACCAGTTCCATCACCTGCTGCCGGAATTCTCGGCGCTTGAAAACGTCGTGGTCCCGCAGATGATCGCGGGCGTCGCGAAACCGGCGGCGCGCAAACGGGCCTCGGAACTGCTCGGCATGGTCGGCCTGTCGGAGCGCGAAGGGCACCGTCCGGCCAAGCTGTCCGGCGGCGAACAGCAGCGCGTGGCGATTGCCCGCGCGCTCGCCAACAGCCCGAAAGTGCTGATCGCGGACGAGCCCACCGGCAATCTCGATCAGGAGACGGCGGAGCGCGTTTTTGAGCTGTTGATGCGCCTGACCCGCGAAACCGGGGTGGCAGCCCTGGTGGCGACGCACAATCCGGACCTCGCGGCCCGCATGGACCGGAAACTGACCCTGAAAAACGGGCTTCTGGAAGCCGGCTGAGGCTATGCTCGCGGGCGATTCGGTCTAGACTGTACGCATGACCGATCCTGGCTTTATCCATCTCCGCGTTCATACCGCGTATTCGCTGTCCGAGGGCGCGATCAAGCTGCCGAAGCTGATCCAGCTTGCGACCGAGCTGAAAATGCCCGCCGTCGCCGTGACCGACACCAATAACCTGTTCGGGGCGCTCGAATTCTCGCTGGCGGCGTCGAAGGCCGGCATCCAGCCCATTATCGGCAGCCAGTTCGATGTCGCCCGCGAAGGCGAGGCGGCGCGCCAGTCCGCCCATAGTGCGACGGCCCGGCGGCACGACCGGCTGGTGCTGCTGGCGCAGAACCGGGCGGGTTACCTGAACCTGCTGGAAATCTCGTCCGATGCCTTCCTGACGACCGAACACGGCGATACCCATACGACGCTGGAAAAACTGCGGGAACGCTCGGAAGGCCTGATCTGCCTGTCGGGCGGGCCGGACGGACCGCTCGGCCGCCTGATCGGCGACGGGCAGATCGCCGCGGCCGAAGCCCTTTGCGACCGGCTGAAGGATATCTTCGCCGGACGCTTCTATATCGAGCTTCAGCGCCACGGGCTGGAGTTCGAACGCCGGATCGAGCCCGGCCTGCTGAAACTCGCCTATGAGCGCGATATCCCGCTGGTCGCGACCAACGACGCCTATTTCGCGACGGAGGACATGTACGAGGCGCATGACGCGCTGCTGTGTATCGCCGATGGCCGCTACGTGTCCGAATCCGAACGCCGCCGCCTGACAGAAAAGCACTATTTCCGCACCGCGGAAGAAATGCGCGACCTGTTCGCCGACCTGCCCGAAGCCGTGGACAACACGGTCGTCATCGCCCGGCGCTGCGCCTTCATGCCGACCGAACATGCGCCGATCCTGCCGCCTTTCGAGATCGAAGGCGCGTCGAACGAGGAAGAAGCGCTGAAGCTGATGGCGCAGGACGGGCTGGAGGCGCGGCTGGAAGGCCAGGTTTACACCGACGACATGGACGCGGCCACGCGGGAGGAAGTCGCCAAACCCTATCGCGAGCGGCTTGAATTCGAGCTCAACGTCATCATTGAAATGGGCTTTCCGGGCTACTTCCTGATCGTTGCCGATTTCATCCAGTGGTCGAAGGACAAGGGCATTCCCGTGGGCCCGGGCCGCGGGTCGGGCGCGGGCTCGGTCGTCGCCTGGGCGCTGACCATCACCGATCTGGATCCGCTGAAATTCGGGCTGCTGTTCGAACGCTTCCTGAACCCGGAACGCGTGTCCATGCCCGACTTCGATATCGATTTCTGCCAGGACCGCCGCGACGAGGTGATCCACTACGTCCAGGAAAAATACGGCGACGACAAGGTTGCCCAGATCATCACGTTCGGAAAGCTGCAGGCCCGCGCGGTGCTGCGCGATGTCGGGCGCGTGCTCGGCATGCCGTATGGCCAGGTGGACAAGATCACCAAGCTGGTGCCGTTCAACCCGGCCCATCCGCCGACGCTGCAGGAAGCCATCGACGGCGAGGCCGAACTCCGCCACATGCGCGACAGCGACGAGACCGTCGCCCAGCTGATCGATAACGCGCTGAAGCTCGAAGGGCTGTACCGCCACGCATCCACCCATGCGGCGGGCGTGATCATCGGCGACCGGCGCCTGGCCGAACTGGTCCCGCTGTACAAGGACCCGCGGTCCGACATGCCGGCGACGCAGTTCTCGATGAAATATGCCGAGGCCGCCGGGCTGGTGAAGTTCGACTTCCTCGGCCTGAAGACGCTGACCGTGCTGCAACGGGCGATCGAGCTGATCGAGCAGCGCGAGGAAGCGCCGGACCTGCTGAACCTGCCGCTCAGCGACCGGAAAACCTTCGAAATGCTGTCCCGCGGCGAGACGGTCGGCGTGTTCCAGCTGGAAAGTTCCGGCATGCGCGACGTGCTGCGCCAGCTGAAGCCCGATACCTTCGAAGACATCATCGCGTTGGTTGCGCTCTACCGGCCGGGCCCGATGGACAATATCCCGCGCTATATCGCCTGCAAGCACGGCCTGGAGGAACCGGATTACCTGCATCCGGAGCTCCAGCCGATCCTGGAGGAAACCTACGGCGTGATGATCTATCAGGAGCAGGTGATGCAGATCGCCCAGGTCCTGTCCGGTTATTCGCTCGGCGGCGCCGATCTGCTGCGCCGGGCCATGGGCAAGAAGATCGCCGCCGAAATGGCCGCCCAGCGCGAGGATTTCGTCAACGGGGCGTCCGAGCGCGGCGTCGACCGCGATCAGGCCGGACGCATCTTCGATCAGGTCGACAAGTTCGCGGGCTACGGCTTCAACAAGAGCCACGCGGCGGCCTATGCGCTGGTCGCCTACCAGACGGCCTATCTGAAGGCCAACTACCCGGTCGAATTCCTCGCCGCCTCGATGACCCTCGATCTCGGCAATACCGACAAGCTGAACGTGTTCCGCCAGGAGCTGGACCGTCTCGATATCCCGCTGCTGTCGCCGGATATCAACAAGTCCGGCGTCACCTTCACGGTGGAGACGATCCCCGCGGAGTCGGCCGGCGGCGCCCCGGTCTATGCCGTGCGCTACGCGCTCGCCGCGATCAAGAATGTCGGACGGCAGGCCATGGCCGATGTCGTGGCCGAGCGGGATTCCAACGGCACCTTTGCCAATCTCGCCGATTTCGCGACCCGGCTGGGCGCCTCGGGGGCGAACAAGCGCCAGTTCGAAAACCTGGTCAGGGCAGGGGCCTTCGACAGCATCGATTCCAACCGCAAACGCCTGTACGAGGGGGCGGAGGGGGTGATGCGCCTCGCCAACGCCGCCGCGCAGGAACGCAACAGCGGACAGGACAGCCTGTTCGGCGGGGCCGTCGCCGAAGACGACAATGCGCGCCTGCGCCTGCCCGATACGCTCGACTGGCCGGTGATGGAACGCCTCACCCATGAATTCGAGGCCGTGGGGTCCTACCTGTCGGCCCATCCGCTCGATGCCTATGCCGGGCAGCTGCGCAAACTGCGTATCACGCCCGCCGCCGATATCAGCGCGCGCATGGCCGGCACCTCGCCGAATGTCGCCGGCGTGGTGATCGCCAAACAGGAACGCACGTCCGCCAGGGGCAACCGCTTCGCCTTCGTGCAGCTCTCCGACGGCTCCGGCGTGTTCGAAATCGTCGTGTTTTCCGAAGTGCTGGCGCAATCCCGCGAACTGCTCGAAGGCGGCCAGCGGGTGATCGTCACCGTCGATATCCGCGCCGATGACGGCGACGCCGCGCGCATGTCAGCCACCATGATCCGCCCGCTCGACGAAGTGCTGGCAAGTGCCTCCACCGAGCTCAAGATCGTCATCGCCGATGCCATGGCCATTAACGGCATTAAAGAGGCCCTGGAAACCGGGGAGGAAGGCCGCTGCAAGGTCGCCCTGATCCTCGATGTCGGCGATCACCAGGAAGTGGAGATCAAACTGCCCCGCAAGATCGCCCTCACCGGCAATTTCCGCGCCGCGGTGGCCCACCTGCCGGGCGTGGCCGCGGTGCTGGATCCTTAGGGCATCTTGTCCATATTTCCCGGTGTCGCCCCGGCCTTGTGCCGGGGTCTAGTCTCGTGGCGGCAAGGCTGGATCCCGGCACGAGGCCGGGATGACAATCTGAGGGTCGATGGATATTTTTGCTTGTAAGTTCGTCATTTGTTCTTTTCGTGATATCCTTTCTGAGTTTCAAGCCGCCTCAGCCGCGAGGGAGGTGTTTCCGATGAAGACCTGACGCCGCGCGTCGCGGGCGGAGACAGGGCGCTCACAGGCGCGAGTCCCCCGGCGCCGCCATTCCCTCCCTTCGGGTGCATGGGGTTGAATTGCGACTTTGCCGGCGGACGGCGGGCAGGGGGACGTTTTGCAACAAAACTGCTTGCGAAATCATCCCGTTAGGCCTATCAACCGCTGCGTAAATCCACACGCGGGGCTACGGGCGGCGGCGTCATAGGCTGATCGTTCGATCCGGTGTCAGGCCGACCGGGTTCGGGATGTTCCCCTGGAACGTTTCAAACCCTTGAAATACCTGACCAATCCCCGCGGAGGTCTAACCGGAAAAGGAAACCGAAAATGGCTATGCCAGAATTCTCCATGCGTCAGCTCTTGGAAGCCGGCGTTCACTTTGGACACAATACCCGCCGCTGGAACCCCAAGATGGAACCGTACATCTTCGGCGTTCGCAATAAAGTTCATATTCTCGACCTGCAGCAGACCGTGCCGATGCTCCATGCGGCGCTGGCGGCGGTGCGCGAGGTCACGTCGCGCGGCGGACGCGTGCTGTTCGTCGGCACCAAGCGCCAGGCGGCGGAAATCGTTGCGGAAGCGGCCGGGCGCTGCGGCCAGTATTACGTGAACCATCGCTGGCTCGGCGGCATGCTGACCAACTGGAAGACCATCACGCAGTCGATCAAGCGCCTGCACGAGCTCGACGAAATGCTCGGCTCGACCGAAATCGCCGAGGCGCTGACCAAGAAAGAGCTCCTGAACCTGACCCGCGAACGCGACAAGCTCGAACGCTCTCTCGGCGGCATCAAGGACATGGGCGGCCTGCCGGACATGCTGTTCATCATCGACACCAACAAGGAAGACCTCGCGGTGGCGGAAGCCAACACGCTGAATATCCCGGTGATCGGCGTGATCGACAGCAATTCGAACCCGCAGGGCATCACGTTCCCGATCCCCGGCAATGACGACGCGATCCGCTCGATCGCCCTGTATTGCGAGCTGGTGTCGGGCGCCGTCCTTCACGGCCTGCAGCAGGAAGCGATCAGTTCCGGCGAGGATATCGGCGCGGCGGAGGAAGCCCCGGCCGAAGACCTGCCGGAAGAGGTTGTCGCCGAAGCTGCCCCGGTTGCCGAGGCGGCGACGGCGGAAGACAAGCCCGCTGCGGAATAAGGAAACCTGATTTTTCATCAGGTAGTTACAGACTTTAATTGAGAAGGTGAGTTATGGCTGAGATTACAGCTGCGCTGGTCAAGGAACTGCGCGAAACCTCCGGCGCCGGCATGATGGACTGCAAGAAGGCGCTCAGCGAAACCGGCGGCAACATGGAAGAAGCCGTCGATTGGCTGCGCAAGAAAGGTCTTGCCGCCGCGGCGAAGAAATCGGGCCGTGTGGCCGCCGAAGGGCTCGTGTCGGTTGCGACCGAGGGCACGAAGGGTGCGGTTATCGAGCTGAATTCCGAAACCGACTTCGTTGCCCGTAACCCCGAATTCCAGAAGTTCGTCGGCAGCGTTACCGCCGTTGCCCTCGCCGAGGGCGGCGATTTCGACAAGACGAGCGCGGCCGCCATGGCGGGCGGCAAGTCGGTCGTCGATTCCGTGACCGAAATGGTCGGCACCATCGGCGAGAACATGTCGTTCCGCCGGTCGGCCGGCATCAGCGTCGGTGAAGGCGTTGTCGCGAGCTACGTCCACGGCGCGGTCGCCCCGAACCAGGGCAAGATCGGCGTGCTGATCGGTCTGGAATCGGCAGGCGATGCGGGCAAACTGGAGGAATTCGGCAAACAACTCGCGATGCATATCGCGGCCGCCAATCCGCTCTGGGTGTCCCAGGACGAGGTCGATACCGAGGCGGTGGACCGCGAACGCGACGTTCTCGCCGAACAGGCCCGGGCATCCGGCAAGCCGGAGGACATCGTCCAGAAGATGGTCGATGGCCGCCTGCGCAAGTATTATGAGGAAGTCTGCCTGATGGATCAGACCTTCGTCATCGACGGCGAATCCAAGGTCTCCAAGGCGATCGAGGCGGCGGCGGGCGATGCCGGCGCGCCGATCAGGATCACGGGCTTTGCCCGCTTCCAACTCGGCGAAGGGATCGAGAAGGAAGAATCCGATTTCGCGGCGGAGGTCGCCGCAACGGCGGGCGGCTGAGCAGGGGACAGGCCGATGCCGGACAGCGCCCAACTTCGCTTCAAACGCGTCCTCCTGAAGGTTTCGGGGGAAGCGCTGATGGGGAAGGGCTCCTATGGTATCGATCCCGTCACCGCGAACCGGATTGCCAATGAAATCAAGGCTGTAACGGACCTCGGGGCCGAAGTCTGCCTGGTGATCGGCGGCGGCAATATCTTCCGGGGCATCTCCGGCGCGGCGGCCGGGCTGGAACGCGGCACGGCCGACTATATGGGCATGCTGGCGACCGTGATGAACGCCCTCGCCATGCAGGGCGCGCTCGAGGATATCGGCGTGCCCACCCGGGTGCAGTCGGCAATCCCGATGTCGACCATCTGCGAGCCCTTTATCCGCCGCCGGGCGATCCGGCATATGGAAAAGGGCCGCGTGGTGATTTTCGCGGCCGGCACCGGCAATCCCTATTTCACGACCGATACGGCCGCGGCCCTGCGCGCGACCGAAATGAACTGCGATGCGATCTTCAAGGGCACCCAGGTTGACGGCGTCTATTCCGCCGATCCCCATAAGGAGCCCGATGCCAAACGGTATGAGACCCTGACCTATATGGATGTGCTGTCGCAGGACCTGCGGGTGATGGATGCCTCGGCAATCTCGCTTGCCCGCGAAAATAACATACCGATTCTGGTGTTTTCGATACACAATCCCAACGCGTTTGCGGCAGTCGTGCGCGGCGAGGGCACCTTCACGATCATTTGCGATGAAGGTTGAGTGAGAAGGATTCCCGACAATGGCAGACCCTGATATTGACGATCTGAAGCGGCGCATGAACGGCGCAATCGAAGTCCTGCGCGATGAATTCGGCGGGCTGCGCACCGGCCGCGCGTCTCCGGCATTGCTGGAGCCGATCAATGTCATGGCCTATGGCGCGCCGATGCCGATGAACCAGGTCGGCACGATCAGCGCGCCGGACGGGCGCATGCTCGCGGTGCAGGTCTGGGACAATTCGCTGATCGGGGCGGTGGAGAAGGCCATCCGGGATTCCAACCTCGGGCTTAATCCGCAGACGGAAGGCAACGTCGTGCGGGTACCGGTGCCGCAGCTGTCCGAAGACCGGCGTATCGAGATGACCAAGATTGCCGGCAAATATGCCGAGCAGGCGCGGATCGCGGTGCGCAACGTCCGCCGCGACGGCATTGATGAGCTGAAAAAGCTCGAAAAGGACGGAGAGATTTCCCAGGACGAGCAGCGGGCCTGGGCGGATGAAATCCAGAAGCTGACGGACAGCGCGATCAAGACGATTGACGATGCGGTGGCTTCGAAGGAAACCGAGATCCTTCAGGTATAGTTGTATGAAACCATTACCCACCCAGCCGATCTCGAACGGCATCCCTGTTCACGTCGCCATCATCATGGATGGCAACGGGAGGTGGGCAAAGGCAAGAGGGCTTCCGCGCGCGGCAGGTCATGCGCAGGGCGCGGAGGCCGTGCGACGGACCGTCAGGGCGGCAAGCGAGCTCGGCATTCGGTATCTGACACTTTACGGTTTTTCGCTCGAAAACTGGAAACGCCCGGCGAAGGAAATCGCCGACCTGATGGGGCTTTTGCGGTTGTATCTCCGCAAGGAGGTCGGCGAACTTCACCGCGAAGGCGTGCGTATCCGGTTCATCGGCGACCGGTCCATGCTGGCGCAGGATATTATCGCCCTGATCGATATGTCGGAAGAAAAGACCCGCGCGAATACCAAGCTCGATCTGGTCATCGCGCTGAGCTACGGCAGCCGCCAGGAAATCACCGCCGCGGTCCGGGAACTGGCGAGGAAAGTCGCCGCCGGCGAACTCACCCCCGATTCCATCGACGAGGAAATGCTTCAGGAACGCCTGTACACGGCCGATATGCCTGATCCGGACCTCATTGTCCGGACCAGCGGCGAACAGCGCATCAGCAATTTTCTCCTGTGGCAGTCGGCCTATGCCGAGTTTGTCTTTACCGATGTTTTGTGGCCGGACTTTTCGCGCGAGAAGCTGGAGGATTCTATCGAGGAATTCAGTCGCCGCGAAAGGCGCTATGGCGCGACCACCGCCTGAACGCATAGCCGGCAAATCCAGATTCCGGAATCTCGGTCTGCGGCTCAGATCTGCGGCCGTCCTCGCGCCGCCGGTCTTTGCGGGAATTTATTTCGGCTCTCCCTGGTTCGATCTGCTCATTATTTTTGGCGGCGGCGTAATGGCCTGGGAATGGGCAACGATGTGCTCCGGCGGCAGGTTCGATCTTCATGGGTGGATGATGGAAGCAGGGATCGCTGTCTGTCTTGTCGCGCTGTATGCAGGCAGCCCGACGATGGCATTGATTGCGGCGGCCGTCGCGACGGGAATCGTTGCCGCGGTTTCGGTCGCGCGCGGCCATGCAAGCCCCGCGCGGCTGGCAATGGGGATGGCGTTTGTCAGCCTGTTTTGCCTGTCGTTTATCCTGTTGCGGAAAACGCCCGAGATCGGGCTCGCGCTGGTGATCTGGCTGGTGGTCGCGGTCTGGATGACAGACGCGGGCGGCTATTTCTTCGGTAAGCTGATCGGCGGCCCGAAGCTTGCGCCGCGAATCAGTCCGAACAAGACCTGGGCCGGTCTCGGCGGTGGGGTATTGCTCGCGGCCTTATGGAGCGCGGCGGCGGCGTTCTGGGCAGGGAGTTACGCCGTGGGGCCGGCAATGGCAGCCGCAGCGGGTATTGCAATGATTGCGCAACTTGGCGATCTTGCCGTTTCCTCCGTGAAACGGCGCTTCGGCGTGAAGGACGCGAGCGCTCTGATACCGGGGCATGGCGGGTTTCTGGACCGGCTGGACGGCATGTTATTGACGGGGCCGGCGACCGCTTTCGTGTTAGTGTTGTCGGCCAAGGGGTGGATTGAATGACGGATAAGCTGCAGGCCCGCACCGATGTGCCAAGGCGTATAACAATTCTGGGGTCCACGGGATCGATCGGGTGCAGCACCATCGATCTGATCGACCGGGATCCGGATGCGTATGTCGTCGAGGCATTGACGGCCAACCGCAGCGTGGATGCGCTGGCGGAACAGGCGCGGCGCCTGAACGCAAAATTCGTCGCCGTCGCGGACCCGGAGTCTTATGAAGGCCTGAAAGCCGCGATGTCGGGCACGACGGCAGAGATCGCTGCCGGGCCCGAAGCAATCGTCGAGGCCGCTGCCAGGGATGCGGACTGGGTCATGGCCGGGATCGTGGGAGCGGCCGGTCTGGAGCCGACGCTGCAGGCGGCGCGGGCAGGATCGGTTGTCGCTTTTGCTAACAAGGAATGCCTGGTCTGTGCCGGCGATCTGATGCTGGATGAGGTCGCGCGAAGCGGCGCGACGCTGCTACCGGTCGATTCGGAACATAATGCGATTTTCCAGGTATTCGACTTCGAACGGCGGGAGTCGATCGAAAAGATCATTCTGACCGCGTCCGGCGGTCCGTTCCGTTCAAGCAGCCTGGAGGAGATGCGCAAGGTTACCCCTGCCCAGGCCGTTGCGCATCCCAACTGGGACATGGGCGCCAAGATTTCCGTCGATTCCGCGACGATGATGAACAAGGGCCTCGAACTCATCGAAGCCTATTATCTCTTCGGCATTCCGGAAGACCGCATCGAGATCCTTGTTCATCCCCAGTCGATCATCCACAGCATGGTGTCGTATATCGATGGCTCGGTGCTGGCGCAGCTTGGTACGCCTGACATGCGGACGCCAATTTCCTATACGCTGGCCTGGCCGCACCGGATGACTGCCCCGAGCGCCCGGCTCGACCTCGGCCAGATAGCGACCCTGACCTTTGAAACGCCTGATTCTGAACGGTTTCCAGCCCTGAGACTGGCGCGGGAAGCCTTGAAAACGGGCGGCTCAGCACCTACTATTCTGAATGCGTCGAACGAGGTCGCCGTGGCCGGTTTTCTCGATGGCAGGCTCGGTTTTCTGGACATTCCGAGGGTTGTTGCCGAAACGCTCGAAAAGATGCCGTCGGGCGTTATCGGATCGGTCGATGACGTCCTGTCAATCGATGCGGCTGCGCGGCAAGTGGCGAAAGAGATCATGTCCGATACGCGTCTTCGGGTCTGATAGTGAAACGGTTAGGACCGAAACAGTAGATATTGTGATTTGATGCTCGAATTATTGACAATGCTCTGGGACTACGTGATCCCGTTCCTGGTGGTGCTTACCGTGCTCGTCTTCGTGCACGAGATGGGACACTATCTCGCCGCGCGCAAATGCGGCATCCGCGTGGAAGTTTTCTCTGTCGGCTTCGGGCGCGAGTTGTTCGGCTGGACCGATAAAGCCGGCACACGATGGAAACTCAGCGCCATTCCCTTCGGCGGCTATGTCAAAATGTTCGGCGAGATGCAGACCCACAGGGATGCACCCGCCGATAGCGAGAACGCGGACCCGTCTGCCGCGGCAGGCCCCGGGGGCAGCGGGATTGCGACCGGCGCGCCGGATGCATTCGATTCAAAGTCGCTGGGCAAGCGGGCTTTTGTCGTATTCGCGGGACCGCTCGCGAATTTCCTGTTCGCGATCACCATTCTGTCCGGGATGTTCATGACCATCGGTCAGCCCTTCACGCCGGCGGATATCGGGACGGTTATCCCGAACTCCGCGGCGGAACGTGCGGGATTCCAGCCGGGCGATCTCATCACGGGTATCGGCGGCACGCGCGTTGAGCGTTTTGAGCAGGTTATCCGGACGGTTCAGCTGCGACCGGGCGAAACGCTGGTATTCCAGGTGCAGCGGGGCGATCGCGAGATATCGCTGACCGCCGTGACCGACGTACTGGATCAGAAGGACCGATTCGGAAATCAGCAGCGGATCGGCCGTTTGGGTATTTCACGGGCCGGCACAGATATGAAACTGATCCAGCATGACCCGTTTACGGCCGTGTGGCGCGCGACCCACGAAACCTATGTGCTGACCGGCAATATTTTCTCGGCCCTGGGACAGATTATCAGGGGAACCCGCTCTACAAGCGAACTGGGGGGACCGATCCGGATTGCCGAGATGTCAGGGAACGTCTGGCAGGCCGGTCTGATCAGCGTTCTCATGTTTGCGACGGTATTGTCGATAAACCTTGGACTGATAAACCTGTTTCCCGTGCCGATGCTGGATGGAGGCCATCTGCTTTTCTATGCGATTGAGGCTCTCAGAGGCCGCCCGCTGGGTCTCAGGGCGCAGGAATACGGATTGAGGATCGGGATTACGATGGTGCTGGCTCTGATGGTGTTCGCAACGTGGAACGACCTGGTCCAGCTCCGGGTTGTCGATTTCTTCGTGAATCTCGTGACGTGAAGATTGCCGGTTGATGGAAACGGGACTGAAATCTTTACGACGTGTGCTTGGAAGCGGGCTCAAACTCCTTGTTTTGGCGCTGGTCGCAACACCGCTGTTGAGTGCGATTTATGCCCAGCCCGGATATACGCAGTCGCTGGACAACCGACTGCGGGAAATCCGGGTTGAAGGCGCCCAGCGCATCGAAGCGGACACTGTACGGTCCTACATGGGCATCCGCCCCGGCGACCAGGTCTCCGGGGCGACGCTTGATAAAGCGCTGAAGGACCTTTTCGCGACGGGGCTGTTTGCGGATGTAAATATCCGTCAGGACGGGCAGGACGTGATCGTACGGGTTGTCGAGAACCCTATCATCAACCGCATCGCGTTTGAGGGAAACAAGCGAATTTCGAATGACATCCTGAACGACGAAGTGAAACTGCGGCCACGAATTGTCTTCACCCGCGCGCGGGTCCAGACCGACCTTCAGCGGATAATGGATGTCTATCGCCGGAGCGGTCGCTTCTCGGCGACCGTAGTGCCGAAGGTTATCCAGCTTCCGCAGAACCGCGTCGACCTTATCTTCGAGATCACCGAAGGCGATTTGACGGAAATCCGCAAGATCGCCTTCGTAGGCAACAAGCATTTCAGCGATGGCGATCTGCGGGAGGTGATTCAGACCCGCGAGTCGGCCTGGTACCGTTTTTTGTCCTCTGACGATACCTACGACCCTGACAGACTTACGTTCGACCGGGAGTTGCTAAGACGGCATTACCTCGCAAACGGCTATGCGGATTTTCGTGTCATTTCGGGTGTGGCGGAACTAACGCCTGACAGCAGTGCATTCTTTGTGACCTTTACCGTGGATGAAGGCGAACGCTACAAATTCGGCAAGATCGAGATCACGACGCAGCTCAAAGATCTGGATGTCGGAAAGCTCCAGAAAGAGCAGTTGATCGAGACGGGAGACTGGTACAACGCCGATGACGTCGAAGGGCTGATCGGCAAGTTGACGGATGCGGTTGGCGTTCTCGGTTATGCGTTTGTCGATATAAGACCGCGCGTTCGGCGCGACCGGGAGACCCGGACAATTGACGTAACCTTTGTGATCCAGGAAGGACCGCGGGTCTTCGTCGAGATGGTGAAGATTTCCGGCAACGTCCGGACGCTGGACAATGTTATACGGCGCGAAGTTCTTCTGGTCGAAGGAGACGCGTTCAATACATCGAAATTGCGGCGGACGCGCAAACGCATTCAGAATCTCGGATTTTTCGAACGGGTGGAAATCGAGAACAAGGCCGGATCCGCGAGAGACAAGACCATTATTGATGTGTCCGTCAAAGAGCGATCGACCGGCGAGATTTCTTTCGGGGCGGGGTTCTCGAGTTCCAGCGGCGTGCTGGGCGATGCCAGCATCAGGGAGAGAAACCTTTTGGGTCGTGGTCAGGATCTGAAGGTTGGCGTCCAGATTGGCGAGCGACAGCAACAGATCGATCTGTCTTTCACGGAGCCGTACTTCCTGGGCAAGAACCTCTCGGCAGGCTTCGACATCTTCAGCACCAGCAGCGATCTTCAGTCGGAAAGCTCATTCGATCGCGATACGCTCGGTTTTTCCCTGAGGTCAGGATATCGGATTACCGAGCCGTTATCCCAGACGTTACGGTATACGCTGCGTCAGGACAAAGTGACGGATATCGCAAGCGACGCTTCACTTGCGATTCAGGAGCAGGAAGGCGAATTCCTTACGTCGGCTGTAAGTCAGACGCTTCTTTACGACAAGAGAGATTCCCGGTTTGATCCGACGAAGGGATATTTTCTGCAACTCGAGAACACAATCGCGGGGCTGGGCGGGGATTCAAATTATCTGAGAAAGGAGTTGTCTGGTGGACAGTTTTACCAGGTCGCCGATAAATGGATTGTGAACCTGGGGGCGAGCGGCGGATATATTATTGGTCTGGGTGACGATATCCGCATCATCGATCGTTTTTTTCTCGGGGGCAAATCCCTGAGAGGGTTCGCTGATGCGGGCGTTGGTCCGCGGGACGTGGTGACCGGGGACTCTATTGGCGGCAACTGGTTTTATCGGGGTACAGTCGGTCTGACTTTCCCGCTTGGCTTGCCAAACGAATTCGGACTTCGCGGCCGTGTATTCGGCGACGCGGGGAGTATCGGAGAGCATGACAGTACCGGCGCAAACATCTCGGATGAAACGAGTCTTAGAATGTCGATTGGTACGGGCATCCTCTGGGATTCTCCGTTCGGTCCCGTGAACATCGATTTTGCGAAAGCCCTGTTGAAGGAAGATTTTGACGACACAGAACTTTTCAGATTTAGTTTCGGGACAAGATTTTGACTTATCAAGGAAGACTATCGGCTTTCTGGGCAGTTATTTTTGCCGGTTTGATAATGGCATCGGTTTCTGGTGCCTTTGCTCAGGAACTCCCATTACCCAAAATCGGTATCGTTGATGTTCAGAAAGTCCTGAGGGACTCCAAGGCGGCACAAAGCGTCCGTCCTGAATTCGACCGTATGCGCAAGGCGTTCCAGAAGCAGGTCAGCGAGCAGGAGCAGCGACTTCGACAGGCTGAACAGGAACTGACCCGACAACGCGCTATTCTTGCGCCGGAAGCATTTACACAGAAGCGTCGGGCGTTCAGTGAAGAGGCGCGGAATGCTCAGAATTCGGTCCAGGCACGCCGTCGACAACTCGATAAGGCGTTCGACGATACGAAGAACGAGATCCTGAAAAACCTGGTGATCGTTGCCCGCGAAGTCGCCGAGGCCAGGAAGCTCAATATCCTGCTTGAGAAGAGATTCGTTTTTCTCTCCGCCGCGACGATGGACGTCACTGATGAAGTGATTTTGCGGCTGGACAAACGTTTGCCAAAGATCGCGGTAAAGCTTCCCGATGTTGATCAGAACTCCGGCAAAGGCAACAATTAGACATGCCGCCGGATCCCCGTTTCTTCCCGTCGGCTGGGCCGTTCCCGCTTGAGGAACTTGCCGTTCTTGCCGATGCGGAGATTCAGGGTGGCGTACCTTCGGGACAGGTTTATTCGGATGTATCGGCACTGGATGCAGCGGACGCCAATACCGTCAGCTTTCTGGACAATAAGGCCTATGTCGGGCAATTCCGGCAATCGGCGGCAGGTTGCTGTATTGTCGATCGGAAATTTGTCCCGGATGCGCCGGCCGGCATGATCTCTCTTGTGACGGACACCCCCTACCTGGCATATGCGCGCGTTGCCGCGGCCTTTCATCCAGATATCGAGAACTCCTATAATCCTTCAGGTTCAGACCCGCTGATTCATCCATCGGCAAGTGTCGGGACAGGGAGCGTTATCGGCGCCGGGACCGTCATCGGTCCGAATGCTATGATCGGATCGGATTGCCGGATCGGACCGAATGCTTATATCGGTGATGGGGTAATTCTTGGAGACCACTGCACAATCGGTCCCAATGTATCTGTTCGTTTTGCGGTGATCGGGAATTATGTCTCGTTGTTTGCGGGGGTCCGGATCGGGGAGCCGGGTTTCGGATTTGCCGTTTCTTCCACTGGAGCCGTCACCGTTCCGCAACTCGGACGGGTTCTGATTGAGGACGGTGTCGAGATAGGCGCGAACGCGACGATCGACCGCGGCGCAGGACCGGATACCGTTATAGGCGCGGGTACGAGGATTGATAATCTGGTGCAGATCGGGCACAACGTGAGAATCGGTAAAGGGTGCATAATCGTCGCACAGACCGGTATCGCGGGCAGTTGCAAAATCGGAAACGGTGTTCAATTGGGCGGACAGGTGGGGATCGCCGGACATCTGAATATCGGTGACGGAGTCCGTATCGCCGCACAGTCGGGAGTCCATCGGGACGTTGAAGCGGGTTTAACAATAGGCGGGACGCCGGCTGTCCCGCTGCGCGAGCATTTCAGGCGTATTACCACACTCGCGCGACTGGCAGGAGAAAAGGGAAGTTAGAATGGATACTGTGGAAACAGCTGGCCAGTTGGATCTGATCGATATCAACCGGATAATGGAATTGATCCCACATCGCTATCCTTTTCTGATGATCGAACGCGTGATCGACATTGTGCCCGGCGTAAAGGCAACGGGTGTAAAGAACGTTTCCATCAACGAGCCGTATTTCGTCGGTCATTTCCCCGAGAAACCCGTGATGCCGGGTGTTCTGATCATCGAAGCGATGGCGCAGACAGCCGCCGTTCTGGTTGTTCATACGCTCGGAAAAGAGGCAGAAGGCAAACTCGTATATTTCATGTCTGTCGACGGCGCCCGCTTCAGAAAACCGGTCCAGCCCGGCGATCAGATACATGTCGAAGTGGTCAAGCAGCGGTCGCGGGGAAATGTCTGGAAATTTACCGGCCGGGCAATGGTTGGCGATGCCCTTGTTGCGGAAGCAACCTACGCCGCCATGATCATGACCGATTGAGAGTTCAATGAGTAAAATACATCCCACAGCGATCGTAGATGCGTCTGCGGAAATCGGCGCTGGCGTTGAAATCGGGCCATACAGCGTCGTGGGACCGGATGTCAAAATCGGCGACGGATCTGCTTTGCTGTCCCACGTCGTTCTCGAAGGCCGGACGACGCTGGGGCCGAATTGCCGGATATATCCTTTTGCGTCTATCGGCCATCAGCCGCAGGACATGAAATATCACGGCGAGCCGTCGACGCTGACGATCGGCGCCAACAACATCTTCCGTGAACACGTAACGGTCAATCCCGGGACGGAAGGCGGCGGCATGGTTACCGCCATCGGGAACAACTGTCTGTTCATGGTCGGTGCCCATGTGGCGCACGATTGCATGGTCGGCAATCACGTTATTATGGCGAACAATGCCACCCTGGCGGGACATGTTTCCGTGGACGATTTCGCGATTATCGGCGGGTTGTCGGCAATCCATCAGTTCTGCCGCATTGGCCGCCATGCAATGGTTGGCGGAATGTCGGGCGTGGAGAGCGATGTGATCCCGTACGGGTCTGTGATGGGCGACCGGGCGCGCCTGAGCGGGCTCAACATCGTCGGTCTCAAACGCCGCGGGTTTTCCCGTTCAGACGTCACAGCCCTGAGAAAGGCTTATCGTCTGATGTTTGCAGAAGAAGGCACGCTGGCCGAGCGCCTGGACGACGTGCATGAAAGCTTCAGCGAGCACGAAGCGATTATGGAAATTCTCGATTTTCTGAGATCGGATTCCAGCCGGGCGATCTGTCAGCCAAAAGCCGAGCAAGGTGCGTAAGCTTGGTATAATTGCCGGTGGCGGTTCGCTGCCGGGTCAGATTGTCTCCGCCTGCCGCGACACCGGTCGGCCCCATTTTGTCCTTGCCTTCGAGGGCAGCGCCGACCCGGCGACATTCCCCGATGCGCCAATGGAGTGGATACGTACTTCGGGCATCAGCCGGGCACTGGATATCGCCCGCCGGGAAGAAGTCCAGGATCTTGTTCTCGTCGGCGGGATACAGCGCCCTTCGATGCTCGATCTGATGCGCGATGTTCGCTCGGCGAAATTCCTCGCCAAGGTCGGTACCCGCATGCTGGGCGACGACAATCTGTTGTCCGCGGTGGTTCATGAGATCGAGGCATCCGAAGGTTTCAATGTAATCGGCCCGGAAGTCATTCTCGAGGACATCCTTGCGACGGCCGGCTGTTACGGCGCTGTTGAACCGGACCTGGATGACCGGGCCGATATCGAGCGCGGGATCGCCGCGGTCAGGACCATGGGCGCTCTCGATATCGGGCAGGGCGTGGTGGTGCAGAACGGAAGGATACTCGGGGTCGAGGGCGTCGAGGGGACGGACCGTCTGATCGAACGCTGTGCGGAATATATCCGCCGGGACGAGACCGGAGGTGTCTTCGTAAAAGCGCCGAAGCCCTCCCAGGAGCGCCGCATCGATCTTCCCACGGTCGGATTGTCGACAATGCACAAGGTCGTCGCCGCGGGCTTGCGCGGTATTGCCGTTGAAGCCGGCGGCGTGCTGGTCGTCGACCGTGCGGAAATGACGGCGGAAGCCGATCGCGCAGGTGTGTACTTTTTCGGTTTCGATCCTGCTGCGGCCGGCAATGCCCGGCCGGCGCAGGGATGACGGGAAACGAGGACGCTCCCTTGATCTGGATGATTGCCGGAGAACCATCCGGCGATCTGATCGGCGCCCGGTTGATTGAGGCGCTCAACAAACGGACAGGCGGTAGATTACGGGTTACGGGCATCGGGGGAGAGGCGATGGCGGCAACGGGCCTGGAAAGCCGGTTTCCGATCTCCGATATTGCGGTCATGGGGCTCGTCGAAATCATTCCGCGGATTCCGCTCATCAAACGCCGGATGCGGGAGACGATTGCGCAGATCAAACAGGACAAACCTGCACTCGTGGTCTCCATCGATGTTCCCGGTTTTTGCTACGATGTGTGGAAGGGCCTGCGCGGCTCCGGTATACCGATTGTGCACTATGTGGCGCCGACGGTGTGGGCCTGGCGGCCGGACCGCGCCAAAAAATTCGCGCAGGAGCTGGATCATCTGATGGCGCTGTTGCCCTTCGAGCCGCCTTATTTCGAGAAAGAGGGGCTTGATTGCACCTTTGTCGGACATCCGGTGCTGGAAGGGGGCGCGGGGCACGGCGACGGGGCGCGCTTCAGAGAGGCGCACGGGATCGCCCCCGGAGAGACGGCGATTTGCGTATTGCCCGGGAGCCGACGGGGCGAACTCAAGCGTCTCGCGGAGGTCTTCCGACAGGCGTCGGAGGTGATCGTCAAAAAACACCCGGATGCGGTGTTCGTCTTTCCGACCGTATCCT